>Ga0233414_10000066_pt1 | contig 48446 bp, 53 predicted proteins | sample Na_anoxic_10_MG_FD_189020 | JGI IMG/M metagenome (GOLD analysis project Ga0233414, IMG submission 189020) | Seawater microbial communities from Saanich Inlet, British Columbia, Canada - Na_anoxic_10_MG | ecosystem: Environmental > Aquatic > Marine > Inlet | place: Canada: British Columbia... | reverse complement strand
TAAATATAATCGCAATAAATCCCATAAATTGGCCAACTTATTATTTTTTCCATAAATTTCTTTCATAATACGTCCATATTAATACATTTATATTCAAAATTACGCGTGAAAATTGAAGTTAAAAAATTGAAGTTTTTTTAAAAAGTTGACGTTAAAAAAATTGAAGTTGAAATCCCACACATACATATATTCAAGTATTCATAGCTCAGTTGGTTAGAGCATCGGTCTTATGAGCCGAAGGTCCTGGGTTCAAGTCCCAGTGAGTACACCAATGGGATATAAAATAGTTCGCCTCCGCGTGGTGTATCCTGGATTAGCCGAAAACTAAATGAACTAATATTCGACATTGTATCTGTCGTAAACTGTTATACCATATTCGACATAATAACTGTCGTAAACTGTTATAGGACAGACGCAGTCCGAACGAATATTATTATAAGAATAATTGTTCGATCATAGTTATATGATTTAAATACGCATTGTTAAATGTAGAAAGGGGCGCCTTTCACACAGCACGGATTCCCGAGTGGTCAAAGGGGACAGACTCAAGTTCTGTTGCATTCGCTTCGTGGGTTCGAATCCCACTTCGTGCACCAAAGTAGTCATAGCTCAGTTGGTTAGAGCATCGGTCTTATGAGCCGAAGGTCGTGGGTTCAAGTCCCTCTGATTACACCAATGGGATATAAAATAGTTCGCCTCCTCGTGGTGTATCCTGGATATAAAAAACAAAATGAACTATTCCCTTTTAGCACAGCAAGATGCTAATTGTCGTCGGTTAATATTAAATACCTTTATTTGGGGTCCCTAAACATTACAGGGTGAGAGAAATGTGCGCTCCCTACATGGCGCAAACTAAATGAACTTGACTTTCCCTCTTGGAATTTTGGTGGTAAAGTAGGTCTTCGGTGCGTATTCCAGTTAAGGTAAAACTGGTTAATACATTGAAGAAAATTATAGATATATGAACTATGTGTTTGAATTGCTTCGTTCATTCGGGGAAATAAAAAAACCACAGTAAACCATGTCTATGTTAATGCTATGATTTAGAGGTTATGTCTTCTCCTCTATTTGAGTTAATAGGATAATTTTAGTATTGTTTGGTAAAACGACTTTAATTAGTGTGACTTCGTTAGGAAGTTGGTAAACCAGAAGATAAAGGGGACGCCCTTTTTTTATCAGATTTTAAAAAAACCCTGATAAAAAAAAATTGAAGTTTTTCCACATTTTTATAGATTATTATAAAAGTAATCTCACTAGAAAATCAAATACAATGTGTAAGACCAACGCGGATTCTTACGAACACTTCATTATGGCCGAGTTCCTATTGAAGGAAGAATGTGAACCTTGTTGGACGGGACTTCCCAAGACAATCAAACGCGCATTATGTACCGCCATCAGTGTTCCTTATAACAAGGTACACGACCCTTCATTTTACAACAAATTACATCAGGAATGGACACGCAACAAGAAAAATAGAGAGATGACACGAACCACAAGTCAATGTATCCGTGTCGAATGTGCCATATGTATCGATTCTTACAATCTCGATGGCAATGATAAGATCACCACATTGTTATGCGGACATCATTTCTGTTCCCAGTGTATATTCAAGCACATCCAGACACGAGGATTCCAAGCATCGTGTCCCATGTGTAGATCCAATGTTTTCCAGGAGCATAACACTAGATCACACGACAGTCAGGACTTCGCAACCGACAGTGAACGATTCGAACAGATGATCGTAGACAACAAAAGAACCAGACGACGACAAGAGAGACGGATAAAGCGCGAACGACGACGCGTAAATAACAATATTGATGCTTAAATAATGATGGTCATTATACTAAAATACATATTTACATACATTGGACGTCCATTTTCATTAAATGTTTTTTTTTATTTTATCCCTTCCTCTTTTACTTCTTCTCCCTCTTTTATTTTTTCTAATGGTTCTCCTTTTTTTACCTCCAAATACTAAACCATCTTCTTCCATTTCTGCATAGGTCATTGGGTCAATAAATGACGCCTTATTAAACGCAGGCATATCCACATATGTTGTTTTTCTCTCTCTTAATAGTTGTTGACGTTCTTTTGGGCTAATTTCCAAACCATTAACTGCAAAATAGCTATTAGGTCCTTCTCTTTCTACATCTGTGTATAATCCAAGGGCTTTATTTTTCTCTGCCATTTCCATATTCTTTTCCATTTTCTTTCTGCCATGACTTATTTGTTCTGCTCTATGTTTATTTTGTATTGAATCCCCACCTCGTTTTCTACGAGTATTACTTCTCTTTCTTCTTCCAGTAAGCGTTTTTTTATGTATAGACCGTTTAGAATATGACATATATACATATACAATATATTATAAGTCTGGAATCGTATTCTTTCTACATAAACAACAAAGATGTCCTTGTTGTTTATTTTGCCTAATATTCTTAATGAAACAATTCATACACAATTTATGTCCACATACTGGAACTAGGTAATTATTTACACCCATATCATTCATACAAATTGGACAATCATTGTCTCTATATTCCACAATTTCACTCTCAACTACATTTTTAATTTGTAATTCAATCTTGTCGATCTTATCATTTATTACACGAAAGTCAAATGCGGGAGTAACGTACGAAGTATCTGGATCAATTGTTTTTATTTCTTGTAATTTTGGCATATGAATAATAGAATGATTGGTTCTAAACCGATCTGGATAAATACCATTATCAATATAGTCCTTTATTTCTTGTTCTGCCTTCAATCTATTAATAAGTTCATCAATATCTTCCATTTAAATATAGTGGTTAAGATGTATGTTATAATTATTACTAATAAAAAGTAGTTCAATTTTGTTAAAAATAAAATTGAATTAATTTATCAAATAACAATAAGATATAAAAAGATACAAAACATAAAAATGTCAATCGTGCGAATAGCATCAAGAAAAAATGGAATTCTAATAAATACAAAAAACCAAAATACAAAAAAATATGGTAATAGTGATATGCATTGTTATGATAAATCTTGTGTATTAAATTCAATGAATCAATGTTATATATGTAAGGAATATATGTGTTTACCACATTCAATATATATAAGCAAAAACCCTGACGGTCCAATAATTTGTAGATCGTGTATGTGTAATCCAGAACATAACGAATTGATAGGATCTTATATAATACACTTTGGTTCACGAACAACACTGTACCAAAGATGTATGAAAAAAATTGTAGAATGTATGAGTCTTTTATGGAGAAGAAAAAACACAGGTATTACACAAAAATAATATGTGTTCTAGTAACGGTATTATCAGTATTAATTCTAATGGTTGTAGGTTTATGCTTACTCCATTTTTTATATTCTCTAAATGTCATCCAATATGTATGTGTTCTTACTTGTTCCATTACCATATATAGTATCATAATCTTTATATAGTTTGATTATAATGGTTGGCCCCAGTCACTAAATCGTGTTGGGAAACAATTACAGGAAGTGTCTTTTGTAGCTGATTCTAATCCACAAAATTCACATACATATTGAGGTGCATATTGTAACATTAATGTTAAATTACCATTGTCGTGTAATTGTTTCAATTCAGTATATCCTCCTATATGTTTTCCTAGAACAAAAATATTAGGGACAGTTCTCTGTTTTGTAATTTGGTTAAGTGCTTGTCCAATAATAGGTCCTTCGTTCATTTCATTTAATTCGATAATTTGTAATTTTATGGTATAATTAGTGTCAATAAGTTGTTTTGTTTTTATACAAAATGGACAAGTCGTTTTACTAAAAATAGTAATGGTTGATGGATCAATAAAAAAATCAAGCATAGTTGTCATTATAATAACATATATGATTTATGTTTAAGTATTTGAATTTATTTATTCGATTAAATATTTGCAGATGAATTAATTATTCACAAATTTATTTGGAATTCTCATCAGAAGTTTTTTTAATAAAGTGTTTGTTCATAAATCGCTGAATATTAAAATATGTTAGAACGGTGTCCTCTTCTGGATCTAGAAGATTTTTCAACTTATCGTCAGGATTAATTACACGTTTATTTTCAGTATTTCTTAATGATTTTTCATCAATATAACTACAAATAAATTTAGTTACTTCTGTTCTAGCAATACTAGTGCCTCGTTCTTTGCCCATAAAATCACATAGTTCTTCAGAAATAGGAGAGGCGGCAGCAAACCCAGAGGGCTTTCTATTCCCTTTAGCTTGTTTCTTAATGACCTCCTTTTTATGTTGTTTAATTTCACGTTTTACAGTCTTTTCAAGCGTTTTCATTTGAGTAGAAATAGCCGTAATTTGTGTTTTAAACTGACAAAGTGTACTTAAAATTGCAGTAAATTGATTATCAATAGGCGATGATGAATCTTCTGTATCAGTGTTTACTTGAACTACTTCATTTGTTGTCATTATACACTACATACTTGTAGTATCTTTAAATATATATTTAATTATGTATATAAGCAATCTAATAAATTTATAAAAATATAATATTTATAAATTTATGTATATCTATCTAATTTAGACAGATTTATCTAATAGATTAGAATCTTGAGTTGAAAGAACCCATTCTTCTTTAACACTATTATCACGAGGTCCTGAACCGTGAACACGAGGTTTAGATGGCGTATCTCCTCGATTGCGACGAGGAGGTGCAGCGGCTCTACTCTCATTACGAGTCTCACATAGAAGTTTACCACCCTTTACACCTCGAATATCGATGGCTTGATACTTATGAGATCCAGATTCTACATCAGACAATTTAAATTCAAGATATTCGCCCTGAACCAAATATCTATATTGCTCTTCGGTTACTTGGATTGTACTATGATGAGCAAAAATATCCATACCCTCTTTATCACTTCCAATTACAGTAATAAAACCATATCCAGCCTTGTTATTAAACCACTTTACACGCCCTTCATAAACCATGTCGTTTGTTGTTGGTGAATCAGTACTCATTATTATACAGTATATTCTTAAAATGTCTTTAACTAGATTTTAATTATATATTTTTTAGTATACACATTTGAAATTACTTAAATAAGAGGACTTTTCCAAGACCATCCTTGTAGATTTTGTAGTAATTGGTTCATATAATTAATTTCATCTTGCTGACTTCTGATGATTCTGTATGCAAAATAAATCATAAAGTCGTTATTTGTATGTGTCAATAGTGTTTTGCTCATATCAACAGCTACTTGATGATGTGGAATCATATGAAGAAGAAAATCTTTATCAGATAAATATTGGTCACACGGGTTAGGATTAGTAGGTTTATTCATATACATTTACATAACATTTTATAATTCAATACTTAACATATATTGATAAATTTATAAAAAATTGAAATCATATAAATAATACATTAATAATATAACAATAGAGCCATGGTTATTATCTGTAAAGATACATTTAAACAAGATGAGGTATTTCAAGAACATTTTGAAAAGTTTCCATTTCCATTAAGTGATTTTCAAAAATATGCTATAAAAGCTATTGTAGAAGGTGATCATATATTAGTCACTGCGCATACTGGTAGTGGAAAAACACTTCCTGCCGAATTTGCCATTGAACATTTTGTAGCACAGGGGAAAAAGGTTATTTATACGTCACCTATCAAAGCATTATCCAATCAAAAATTTTACGAGTTCACAAAGAAGTTTCCAAATATTTCATTTGGTATTCTAACAGGAGATATTAAATTCAACCCTGAAGCAGATGTATTAATTATGACAACCGAAATTTTAAGAAATACCTTACTTCAAAAAAGTATTGATACTACAAACGAAACTACAAATGTACCCCTCCAATTTGAAATGGATTTTCAAAATGAATTAGGAGCCGTTGTATTTGACGAAATCCATTACATCAATGATCTAGATCGGGGTAAGATTTGGGAAGAAACAATTATGTTATTGCCATCACACGTACAGTTTATTATGTTGTCTGCAACAATTGATAAATCGGAAGTCTTCGCGCAATGGATTGAAGATGTAAAAAAAACAGACACTATTAGTAAAACTGTTTATTTAGCTCCTACGACACATCGAGTTGTCCCATTAAAACATTACTTTTACACTACCATTCCTCAAGGACCGTTTAAAAATATTAAAGATAAGGAATTCATCAAATTTATTAATGAATTTCTACACAAACCAATTATTCTTAAGGATTCGTCTACCACATTTAACAGAGACAACTATAACAAGGTTAATAAACTGCTTAGCTATATTAATAAAAATAATGTCCATATTAAACCAGCATTTGTATTAAATGAATTAACAAAATATCTAAACCAAAATGATATGCTTCCAGCAATTTGTTTTGTATTTTCTAGAAAAATGGTTGAGAGATATGCTCAAAATATAAATATTTCACTATTTGAAGAAGATTCTACAATCCCATCTACTATCAAACGAGAATGTGAACAAATTTTAAGAAAACTGCCAAATTTTAAAGAATACATTAATTTACCTGAATTTGATACAATCACTCGTCTCTTGGAAAAAGGCGTTGCTATTCACCACTCTGGAATTATGCCCATATTCAGAGAGATGATTGAATTATTGTTCTCAAAAGGATATATTAAATTATTATTTGCTACTGAAACATTTGCTGTAGGTATTAATATGCCTACTAAAACTGTTATATTTACTGGATTTGATAAATTCAATGGTTCAAATATGCGTATGATTTATCCTCACGAATATACTCAAATGGCAGGAAGAGCAGGAAGAAGAGGTTTAGATACAATCGGTCATGTTGTTCATCTTAATAATATGTTTTCATTACCATATGTCAGTGATTATGAACAAATGGTTAATGGAAATCCACAAACATTACAGTCTAAATTCAATATTTCATATAATCTCATTTTGAACTTCTTACAATATAATAATAGCATTTTAGATTTTGCTACAAAGAGTATGTGTAGTGGCGAGATTCAAAAACGTATCACTGGGGTAACCGACCATATTGTCAATCTGAAAGACAAATATAAAACAACATGTGAAAACCCATTATATAGTCATATTATTTCAAACAAGGAAATATATGAAAAATATCTTAATCTGGTAGATAATATGAATAATAGTAAACAAAAGATAAGAAAACAAATACAAAGGGATATATCGAATATTCTAGACGGAGATAAGAATTTTAAGAAAAATCTTGAAAAATATAAATCTTTGATTAGTTCTACATTAGAAATTACAGAATGTGAAAAGGAGATTGAATCTTTAAAACAACATTTTCATTACGCAATTAATAATATGACATCTTTATTACACAATAATGACTTTCTTGTAGACGACGATAGTCCAGTTGATAAAAGTATATGTGCGACATATATTCAAGAAACACATTGTTTGGCATTTACCGACTTACTAGTTAAGCACAATTATTTTGAAAATTTCAACGCATATGAGATTGCTAGTATATTAAGTTGTTTCTCAAATATCAGAATAAAGGACGACGCTAGAATTCATAACACGCATAAATTAACAAATAATGACGATTTAAACAATGTATTATTGAATATAAAGAATATTTATGAGAATTATATTACAGAAGAACAAAGATTTGATGTCAATCCATCGAACTCACTTGACTATATATTTGAACTTGTAAATCCTATTCTAAATTGGTGTGAAAGTACAGATGAACAATCGTGTAAAGCAATTATACAAAAATGCGAACAAGATAATGAAATATTTACGGGTGAATTTATTAAAGCCATATTAAAAATAAATAACATGGTCAATGAGTTAAAAAATATTGCAGAATACACTGGAAATATTCAATTTCTACATAAATTAACTCAAATTCCAGAACTCACTTCGAAATTTATTGCTACGAATCAATCACTATATATTTGAAATGTTAGTACCATAACATAATATTACACAAGATGTAACCTAATTTTTTTTTTTAATGATGCTTCGTCGTGAAATAAGAATACCTTAAATTTATATTTTCCATAATCGTCCATATCAAATCTAGATGTTATTCTTGATACGGATTTTATCTTATCTAAATACACCATATATTGATATAAACCATCATTACGAACGATTTTATCAAATACATATCCATCATACTCTTGAGAACATATTTCAGGATTATTTGTACAGATTTCCAATAGAGTACAATCAGCCTGAATCTTTCGGATTGATCGCATTGTTGTATTAATATAATCCAAGTTAGAGGTCCATTTATAATAAAATTTTTCAAAGTTTTCAGAATAATTATATAGTTGAAGGTTTTTCTGTAGTTTTGCCATATTTAACAAATCAACCAATCGTCTAATAGGAGAGGTACAGTGAATATATGATTCTAATTCTAACATATCATGACATTTTTTATCGTCATATAAATCATATTGACCACTTGAACTGTTCCAAATTTTTATGAAGTTATTAACATTATCTGGAAGGGAATCGTTTGTCTCAGTCTTGTTATTGAAATTAACAGATCTATAAATTCCAGTATTATATTTAATTAGTTCAGTAGCTGTATAATAATTCATTAAAATCATCAAATATCCGACTACATCATGACTATTCTTTATAACCTTAATATATTTATATACTGTAGACAGTTCACTAACGGCATTCAACATCATTTTATAATTGATGTCCTTCACTAGTTGTTTACTATCATATTCATGATTTTTATAAACATTAATATATGTGTTCTCAAATGTATACCCGATAATTTCATTATTTACAACTGTAATATCAATTGCAAATGCTAATCTAACAACATTTTCACATAAACTACATACACAATTAGATAATGATAATGGCATCATTGGTCTTTTTCTGTCAGGTAAATAAATAGTTGAAATCCTTTCTGAAAAAGAACCCCATAAATCAAGTTCCTCCATCCATAAAGGTACATTTGCTATATAAATACTAATTTTATACGATTGGTCGCTATATTTGGCAATACTAAAGGCGTCATCGTAATCAGTTGTTTGTTTTGAATCAATACTAAATACTTGTTCGTTTGTTCGGTCTTGTAAATTATATTTTTCGATCATGGACGATATGAATTCTGGCTCTGTTTTCAGTTTTAACGCGTCGCTCGTAGCCTTATTAAAGTTTTGAATGGATGCATATAAACTCTTGCAATATAATTGATATTCGTAGTAATTAGATAAAATGTCTACATCACCTAACACACTTATGATGGTGCCTTGTGGGTGTTTTCCATCCCAATTATTATAACGAAATACAATATATTTATTATCTATATTTTTAGAGAAGCCTAACTTTAAAGCGTATGGAACTGTAAATGTAGGTAATCTTCTATCATCAGGAATACATTTATATATATATTTATCCTTATATTTGCCGTATGTTTTGCCACCACTTAATACCATAATACCTGGTATAGATGGCATAGACCTAACACTAGAATGAAGAATATTGACATTGTCGTTTTTCATTTCGAAAACATCACATGAAAACAATTTGTCGGTTGATGGATTAATGTCAATTTTATCTACCTCATTTAACGATAATGAATCATACAATGACCATTCTGTATATTCACGATTATCAATTAATATTTTATATGGTGTTTCCGTGTTCATTAAATAATATACTAATAGCAATATATTATTTAATATAATCAATTTTAAGTTTAGTTTCATAACAATTATATTATTCTTCTTTTTTTTCATTTTCAGAAGTATCCGCCTTTTCTGGTATATTATTCCCATCCAAATTTATTTTCTTCGCAATTTCTCTCTTAACGTTTTGATTTTGAAGCATACTTACCAACAAATGATTTGATATAGCAATATTATTCATATACGTATTGTATTTAAACACACATAGACTAGAATTTTCTGCATAATGAAAACTATACCACCAATACGCAGGTATATATATAATTTGTCCTTTTTTCAATTCGACTTCTAATGTTTTTAGTTTATCAAAGTCTGCTTTGAATTGACTCTGTGTATCCCACGGATTAACTGGAGAGAGAAATTCAAAATTATCATAGTCCTTGATTGTGTATAAGTATTTTGATGATTTGGGTGGAATTAATTTTATTTTAATACTTCCTTGTGAAACCATATAAAAATTTCTATAATTCAAATCGTATTTTAACGGAGTTTTTGTCTCACTAGATGAAAAATGTATATCGTAATTACAATTACATACCGAATATGGTCGCAGAAAATTATCATTATATCTCATTGTTTTTACCAACCCTGTTTCTTCTAAAAAATCTGCATTATTTTCACTTACGAACCGTTGTTCAGTATCCTTTCTAAATATCTCTCTAGTTGTATTAAGCGTAAGTGGTAAGTATAATTCACATACATCATCATATTCTTTTACATTTCTTACTTTTACATCAAATGCTCCATAATTTCTCTCTATAGAATCTATATTACAATCATTTAACAAACCATCTACATTATAATCAAATATGACTGGTTGCCTAATGTCACATATTTCTTCTAATTTTTCCTTAGACGGTTGCTCAATTTCATAAACTTCTAAATCATTACTAATTTTCAAATGAAAATTAATATGTATATAAATAAATAAAACGATGCAAAATATCAATATCGTAAATAGTGTTTTCATATTATTTTATTTTTATACAATAATTTCTCTCTTTTTACGATATTCAATCAACAGGTGGATTTTCAAGCTCGGTGCAGTTTGACTCTTCGTCTTCGTCCATTGGTGTAAATTCTCTAATTTCATTAGCGACTTCATTTATTATAACAGACTTTCCACTATCTGGAAAATCTGGACCAGTACTACCATCTACTATCATACTTGAATATATATTTTCATCACCATCACCTGTAATAATTTCTGTTTCATCAGAGTACCCGACAACATTTACAGAATTTATATCAGAATTTATATCAGAATTTATATCAGAATTTACATCAGTCTGTGTGAATGATAATGGTCCAGATAATTTAAGATTTTGAATTATATAATGTAGTGTTGTATTCAAACTATTAAGAGTAATTTGTTGAGATTCGTTCGTTTTTTGTAATAATTCAATTTCAGAAGATAATCTTTGATCATTATCATAAAATGCTTTCAAGTCCATAGTTGATTCAATTCTAGACATTACAATATCAGATAGAGTATTTATATCTAATTGTTGATTTTGATTTTCATCTCCTATAAGATTTGATGAATTAGATTTGTTCGAAACCATCTCCTTAATAGTCTCTTCCATAACTCTAATTTTAGCATTATGTTGTTGAAGCAATACAAAAGGGCTAGGTATACCATTTCCTCCATTGGGAGGATTCGGTGGTTGTTGTTGTTGTCGTTGTTGTTGTTGTTGTTGTGGTGGTTGTGATTGCCCACCAACTCTTCGTCTTCTTGCTGCGGCTAATGATGAACTTGAACTCATATTTAATTATAAATAACACTAAAAATGAGGAATCCTTTCGCAATTATTCCTAAATATTGTGAAAATATATTCATTATGATATAACCTTCCAATCTACAGGAAAATCACTTCTTATATCTACACATACTAATTTACATTCCAATTTTTTTTTCTTTCTCATATCCATTGGTTCTAAATGTTTTGGATACATTTCATATTGTATACTTGTATGTGGTTCTGAAGAAAAATCACATTTATATTTTTCACAAATTTTTTTATACAGTTTCCATTTGTTACATTTTCCACTGTATCCCCATGAACACATTTTATTAGTATCATGTGTGTAAAATGTGGAAAAGTAAAATTTGTGCAGTTTATTAAGATTGACATCGGCATCAGTTCCATTTTTCTTCACGAGTTCGTCATATAATTTCAAAGCTTCTTCCTTTTCCATAAAGCAACTCACCGTTACATGTCCAGTGTGTTCTGTTTTCAATTCATCTTTTTTGTAAATTAACCATATTCCATATCCATAACCCATTTTTATATATAACTATATTATTTTTAGTTATATTATATCCCTACAATATTGAAGGGAATTAATAATTAAAATATTTTATTTATATATATTATTCAAAAAAGAATAAATTAAACATATTTACATACTATACAGTATCATATCGTATATGACAATACAAACCAAAATGACACCGAGTGAAAAACAACAAATTTGGCGTATAAAACAAATACAGATTTTTTATGGTTCTGGTAGACCAATATATAAAATTACACAGGATAATCAATATGAACGAAGGAATTACGATTGTAAATATTATGCAGAATCTTACAAATTGTCAGATTTACACAATAAAAATTTCATAGCTATTAAAAATATTAAGCCCTCATTAACGCTTTAATTTGAGGATGATGTTGGTAATCATGAATTTTAAAATCTTCAATAACATAATCATTAATGTTTTAGTAAAAGACATAAAAATTTTTTATTACAATTATGTATCAATATGGATAAAGATGAAATTATTAAACAACTTCAAGAAGAAAACTCTTTACTCAAAAATGAATTAGAATCTACTCAAAATCATCTTAAAAAATATACTGCTCCTGCTAGGAATAGAAATAGATATAATCCAGATAAATCAAAAGAATATCAATCTAAAATTACTTCTGAAAAAAAGAAAGAATATGCCAGACAAGCTTATTTGAATAAAAAAGAAAAATTTAAAAAAGAACAAGAAAATGAAAATATTTAGGAGTTTTATATAAAATGCGTGTTTTTATATAAAAAATAAATCTTTAGTATATATAAATGAAAAAAATCATTGGCGTTTATAAAATCTCAAATAATTTGTGTCCCGAAGGAAAGTACTATATAGGATATTCGTGTCATATAAGAAGACGTTGGAATAATCATAAACGGGAGTTAAAAAATGGAAAACATATAAATATGTATTTACAAAGAGCATACATTAAATACGGAGCAGAATGTTTTACCTATGAAATTTTACATGAATGTGAAACTAAAGAAGAAGGACAAGAATATGAAACATCTTATTTACAAGACTTGACTATACGCGATAAATTATATAACACAGTTTATAAAAGTGTTGGGGGTGATACTATTACACATCACCCTAATAGAGAAGAAATTTTAAGAAAAAATAAAATATTACGACAACTACAAACAAGTTACCGTAAAGATGCTCCTATTGTAATAGATGGAATTAATTATACTGGGATTACAGAAGCAGGCAAAATATTAAATTTACCAATAAGAACTATAAATGGTAGGATATACTCATCAAGTCCAAAATTTATTAATTATCATTTTTTAGATGAAAAAAAACAGACAGAGGCACTAAATAAAGGACTTATTAGAATAGAAAATAGAAAGGAAAAACATAAAGAATTTTCTACTGGAAGAGGAGTACCAATATTAATAGACAATATTTATTATTCGTCTATGAGAGATGCTGCAAAAGTATTAAATATTGGTAAAGATGCAATATCAAAAAGAGTTAAATCTAAAAAATATCAAAATTACCAAATAACTAAATATGATGCTTATTATACAAAACCAAATTGCGTTACACCGATAATGGTGGATAAAAAATGTATGACTAGACAGGTAATAATAGATAATATTTATTATAAATCTCTTTCAGACGCAAGTAGAAAAATAGGAGTTAGTCATCATACTATAAAGAGCAGAATTTTATCACCTAATCCAATATTTGATAATTATTTTTATGCCGACACTATTCAAGACGAAGTTAAGCAACCATCTTTAGTTTTATAGGTGCGTGATGTTGATAATCATGAATCTTGAAATCTTCTAATACATAGTCATTAATGTTTTCTCTCTTGTTTAAAATTTCCAGTGTAGGAAATAGGTATGGAGTTCTTGAAATTTGCTCTTTCATATCGTCTAAATGTTCCGCATAGATATGACAATTTCCTCCATAATGAATAAATTCATGGGGTATTAAATCACAATGTTTTGCTAATAACATGGTAAGAAATGAATATGAAGCGATGTTAAATGGCAAACCACAACTTGTGTCAATACTGCGCTGGAACATACAACAACTTAACTTATTACCATCAACCACATTAAATTGAAATAAAACATGACAAGGGGGTAAACATCCTCCGTCCAATTGTTCTACATTCCATGCACTAATTACCATTCTTCGTGAGCTTCGTTGAGTTGGATCTTTTAAACAATCAATTACTTGTTGAAGTTGATCAACTCCTTTTCCCGTATAATCAGCATCACAACCCTTATATGGTGCATTCCAGAACCTCCAAGAGTATCCATAAAGATTTCCCACATCTCCTTCTTCGTAATGCTGTAAGCCTCTTGAATCTAAAAATTCACGGGTAGTATTCGCATCCCAAATATGAACTCCAACATCGTTTAATCGTTTATTTGAAGTATCTCCTCTAATAAACCATAATAGCTCTTTAAGGCAAGTTTTCCAAGCAGTTTTTTTAGTAGTAAGAATAGGAATCTTACCATTTTCCAAAGAGAAATGCATTGCTGAACCAACAGCAGTCTGTACGGCACCATTTCTGCCCTCTTCCAGAGTACCATCTTCCATTAAATCTTTTAGCAAATTAAGATATTGGTATTCTTCGTGGTATTTCTCTCCCTTGTCCCGATTTTTGTATTTATTTAGGTCAATTGCATGTTTAAGCATTATGAATTATTCACCATTCTTTATTTAAATATTTTTAATCTATTATTTAATAATTTAATTTCTTATTATAAATCATATGGATAGACTAGAAAAATCAAATAGCGATGGTGAAGGATTTGTAAAAACAGTATTTCCTTTTGATGATTCACAAAAGGAATCTTTATTAAATATAATTCAATATACATTATTAACGATAATTCCTATTGTAATTATTCTCAAATTGATTAAATCATACATGCCTGAAGCAGATGAAGATAATGGTAGTTTAGTAATATTCGTAGAAGTAATTGCTCAATTACTTGTTATGTTTTTTGCATTATATTTCATACATAGAATCGTAGCATATATTCCCACATACAGTGGAAAGGTTTATGAAGCATTCAGTATAACAACTACCATACCTGTCATTTTGCTATTAGCATTAACAATGCAATCTAAATTATCAGAAAAGGTACAAATTTTAATAGATAGATTAATGGATTTATATGAAGGACAAACATCCAATAAGAATACTAAACAATCCTCTCAAGGACAAGTTCGTGTAACACAACCTTTATCTCAACAATATTCTACCCAAGGACCTCCTCCACAAGCTGTATCCCCTATGCAAAATATAGCTGCTCCTCCTCCAGCACAAATGACAAATAATAAGAGCGGTACTAACGAATATTCTATACCTCAGACACCTAATTTTGATAGTATGTATAGTGGACCTGAAACACCACTAGTGAATGCTGCCAGTCCTGTCACTGAACCATTTGCCGCAAATGATTTCTTAGGAGGATCTTTTGGAACTCCATTTTAAATAATTAAATTTATATAATAATTTAATTATTTTAACTACATTACACAACTCATTTATTGTCTATAATCAGGTGCTTGAGGAACTCCCATTTTGCCAGAATCTATCGCTTTATTTACGTTTATTGTCTTCATATTAGGTGGATGATATTGTGACATCATAGATTTGCTGCGATCCATCATAGATTTGCTGCGATTCATCATAGAGTTGCCCATAGATTTGCCCATAGATTTGCTAGTGTTCATAGCAGACGATCCATAACCTTCTACTACTTTAGCAGCAACAAAGCTACTAGGATTACTATATTTTTGAGCATTATACATTTTACGAGTTCCTTGTTTCATAGTTTCTACGTGAGGAGCAGAAGCGATTTTAGCTTTAGCAACATTGTCAGTAACACCTTTAACTAATTTATCTGCGTGAGGGGCAGCAGATTTTTTAGCCGCTTCATAATGCTTATTTGCCTCAGAAGCACCTTTATTCATGCTGATTTTTAAGGAATCCATCATACCTCCTGCTTTTCTAGTTCTTCTTTTACCTCCTACTTTTCTTCTATAGGATTTTACCATTATATAAAGTTATTAGAATAAAAATAAATGAAATTACTAAATATTTACAAATAATCGTTCTTAATTTCATTACTTAAATATGTATTCTTTCCAATAGCACGAATTATTTTGTTCGTCTCTTTTTCATCACTTTCTATTTGAGTCATGGAATTGAATACTAGATTTGTCATCTTTGATTGTAAATTTTCATCTGTTCGCCATCCTTTATTTGCATCCTTCCACTTACATATCAAAGTCCGCTGCTTTAAAGACAAATCTTTTATCCCCTTGATTATATGTAGCAATTCATTATCCTTCTCCCATACATTATTGTCCTTAATATACATTGTTTTCCTAGAAGGGTCTGTACAATGTATAGGTCTTTCTAAAACATCCATATTATTTAATCCATTTGTAATCAATGTTGTAATACTTTTTGTTAATCCGTTTTCAATAGTATTGTCGTATGTTTCATTAGTAATGGGTAATGAGTGTATAAAATCAGTTAAATTCATAGCATTCTTACAATGTTCATTTAAAAACATGTTAATATTGAATTGATTATTTGTTGTTGTATTATGACTATTACTTGTAATATTATTGCCCTTAATATGCGGAAGTAATTCTACAAATGTTTTTTGTATATCTTGATTTTCCTTGAGCAATAATAGAACCAGGTCTTTAAAGTCACTTTCCTTCTCCTTAGATAATGTAGTTATTACATCAGTAGACATATTAGATTCATTATCTACATCATCAAGTGGCATTGTACACTTTAACTTATGGTTATATAGTGATAGTTTGTGTTTATATACCTTACTACAATATTCGCAGCAAAATAGAGCGGGGTTTTTGTTGGCTTTTTGGGGTAAAATCGGGCAAATTATGGGTTTTTTGTGTTTCAGTGTGGAAAGATGACGAGTGTAATCCCTTTTGTTGCTACAATTAAAGTCACATTTTGTACATATAAATTTCTGAGGGGTTTTTTGGGCTTTTGGGTAAAATATAATGTTATATTTATGTTTTTGTGTAGATATATGACGTCCATAATCTTTTTTATTGCTACATACAAAGTCACAAGTTTTACATATGAATTCTGGGGTATTTTTTAGGGTATTCATGTTGTATCAAAGTTATATAGAATATAATAATATATTACTTCTAAATATTGTTCATAAAATATAATTTATTTTTGTCATAACAATTCATTTCATTTTGAAATAAAAAGTACAGCTTTATGGTCTAAATGACATTTTCACTGTTTTTTCAATTCATAAACCAAAAAACAAAAACACACACAAGAAAACCGTGTGTAATTTTTGAAATTGAATAATGAAATTTGAAAATCGTAAAAATGTAAATATACTACATATATCTAAATACAACCTCTTTTTTTGGTAGTCACAAGTTCCCTTGATATGTAGTGAATCACTACATGGCACTACATGGGTGTTTTTTTATAAATAGTCCATGTAGTGAGGCGTTGCCTACATAAAAACGCATCCTCCTAATTCCCGAAAGTTAAAAAACAGGTTGTTCATTCGGCTAAATCGGGGGATAAAATTTTACCCATAAATTACCCCAGATTACCCCAAATATTATCCTCCCAAATATGGAATACGACATTTGAATACAGTAATTGCCATTTTAGGGGATATAAGATCATATGTAAATAATGATTGCAAAATATATAAAAATAAATTATTATTTTATATATGTCGGTTAAAGAAAATGCTCATTTAGTAAAGGCCCTAGATAATGAAAATAATGAAAGTATAATGAATTATAACAGTAGTATGATAAAATCCATAAAAAATGATTATTTACAAAAGCTAATTCTTTCTCGGGAAAAATTAAAGGACTATCATACTAAATTAAAAGGCTACAGATATGTAGACGATTTATCTGACATTCAATATGGCCGTTATATTAGATGGATTAATTTAAAAAATCCTGAAAAAATTGAACTTACAAGAGGTGGGATGATAATTGATATAAAAATTTTGAGTAATGGAATTCATGTAGTATGTAAGAATACATATAATCATCGATTTCAAATAAAAATAGACGAATGTTATATCTTTCAAAAATTAACAGATCAAGAAAAAATATTATTAATGGCACTTGATTATGTTCAGAAGTAGAAGTAAATATTACGAATTAATATTTTTTAGCCAACATCTCGTACAATTTATTTTCCGCACTATCACAAATGTAGGACTATTATCCTTAACAACCATTTGTATATCTACATTACTGAGATTACATCTTTTACAAATAATATTAAATCTCAATTGATTATATAACATTTTAATACCAGTTACAGTAGGTGACGTGTATAATGTTTCAAAGAATCCGCCTTTATGAGAAATATTTATTATTTTGCCTCTAATAAATAAATCTGATACGTTTGGGTCCATATACACATATTGTATATTGTTTTTACAAAATTTATTTTTTATTTAATATTTTTTTCCACGTGTTTATTTGTTGAATAGATTGATTATGAAGTGTTGGGTATTGTGTATTAGCATATTCCGTTGTAAATAGATTATCTTCAGCGTGTTTGAATACGCGGTGTTGAAAGAGAACTTCTGCATGATCGTACGCATCGGTGAAGGAATTCCCATTAACTTTCATGTCATAAATAATACATCTATCAAAATCATATGCAGATAATAAATCAGCCTCTCTAACAATATGATAAGCAGTTTGATAAATACCTAATTCTGGAAAACCGTATTTCTTAACCTTTGAATATGACATTGTCTGGATAATTTTCGTAATAACATCATTTTCAACAGGTGTAGTAATTAAATTGAGATGGTCTGTGATCGCTTTAATACCTTCAGTCTCGTCCATATATTTTTTGTCGCACATATCGTGTAATGCGGCTGATAGGTAAATTATATTTTTATGGGATTTAATATGAGGAGTCTTACACATTTCTTTCTCATAAATATTATGAGCATAATGTAGTACATTCATACTATGTGAAATATCGTGGGATTCATCTATCCTGTGCTTACTGGATGTTTGTAGAATAAACTTGAATACATCATTAAATAGTTTCATAGTCGTTGTTAATACTTGAAATATATTAAATAATATATATTTCAATTTTTATAAATAATTATGATTTATTGTATTTGTTTTCGCGCGGGTGGTTTAGATTTCATAGCCCGTTTCCGCGTTTTATTAAATTTAATTTTTTTATTATATTTTCTTAGTGTTTTAGTCGTACCTTTTTTTGAAACAAATTTTGAGGATTTTTTACATTTAAAGTTATAAAAATCAATGTTTCTATTTTTAAAAATAGTTTTTCTACAAATAGCAATTGCACCCTTTTCATTTATATTTGTATTAGTAACTTTTTTAATACATTTACATAATTTGCTGGACAATAAGTCTTCAGCTAATTGTTTATCTGATATATTTTTATTTGGTTGAATTTTATAATATTTAATAATTTTCTTATAATCATTAGAATTTAAATTCATGTTCAAAGTATATTTATTGGTTAGATTTTTAATACAAATATATTGTATATGACTAAAATTGATAATGCAACAAAGATTGTTGTATTTGATTTAGATGAAACATTAGGATATTTTACAGAATTTGGAATATTTTGTGATTGTTTAGATAGATATTTTAAAAAACAAACATATAGTAGTATAAATTTTAATAAGCTATTAGATTTATATCCAGAATTTTTACGCCCTAAAATTTTAAACATTCTAAATTACCTAAAAGAAAAAAAGAAAGAAAAAAAATGCTATAAAGTGATGATATATACAAATAATCAAGGGCCTAAATCATGGGCAAAAAGTATATCAGAATATTTTGATTATAAAACCGAATATAAAATATTTGACCAAATAATAGCAGCATTTAAGATAAGAGGTGAAAAAGTAGAATTAGGTAGAACTAGTTATGATAAAACCGTAGACGATCTATTTAGATGTACAAAATTACCAGAAGAGGTTGAAATATGTTTTATAGACGATTTATATCATAATGGTATGAATGACGAACATGTATACTATATAAATGTTAAACCATATCATCATAAATTAACTATTCATAATTTAATGCTTCGTTTTTTAAATTCATCGTTGGCTAAAAATATAAAAAACAAAACAGAATTTATTACTATCATTGAAAATGAATTTAAAAAATATCATTATAAAGTGAATGAAAAAACCAAAGAAGAACAAGATATAGATTCTATTGTAGGTAAAAAAATGTTTCAACATTTAAAAAGGTTTTTCTATGAAAATAATAACAAGACATTAAGTCGTAAGAAAAAGAACAACAAAAAAACATTAAAGAAAAAGCGATCATAAAATTTAAAATTTATTAATAATGTTGGCAGTAGCTATACTACGTCCGTACTGGCTGATAGTAGTAGTAGCTAATAAGAAGATTGCAGATGAGAATACAACTTTTCTATCAAATTCAGTAAACGAAGATTTTATAAATGGATTAAATCGGATAAGTAAAAATCCAATAACATAATATTTCATAACATTTTCCAACATATCTAAATATCTTGGATTATAATAATCAATTTGAAAAAAGGCAATTATGTAAAGTATATAGGATGTGTATAAAGCAACATTAAAAAACACCTGATGGTATTTAATGTCTGTCATATATATTATAGCAAGCTATTATTATTTGGATTGTCAATATTATACAGACTTAATGACCTAGCACTACAATCAGTAGCATTACAATACTTGGGCATCCAAAAATAGGGAACAATTTTATCCGTTTCTGGATAATGTGAGTTGAAAACTTCTCTATAATACAACTGTTCCTTAGTAGTGGGAGTATTGATCGAATACTTGGAAGATATTTCTTTGAATTCTTCGTCAGAATATTTACTATTAAGATTGTCTTGAATAATTTCATACCATGATCGTTCAGTGGAACTTACACCATCGCTGAATGCTTCCTTCTTTCTCCATAAAATATTTTGCGGCAACAATGTTGGATCCATATGATGAACTGCGCCGCGAATGAGATATTTTTCTATAGCATTAAAATTATTATGATTACGAACATGTGATGGAATTTGTAAATAATTTGATACGAATGATCTATCCAAAAAAGGTGTTCTAGCTTCAAGACCGTGACAAGCAATAGTTCTGTCACTTCTCAATACGTCAAAATGTTGAATATCGTTTAACAAACGTTTACATTCGTGATCGAATTCAATATTAGATGGACAGTTGTGGAAATATAAATAACCACCAGACACTTCGTCAGAACCATCACCATTAAAAATCACTTTGGCATCACTGTGTTTCGAAATATATTTAGCAACAAGATAATTACCGACACTAGCTCTAACAGTGGTTGTATCATAACTTTCAATATTATAAATTACTTCGGGAATAGTAGAAAAGAATTCTTGTTCAGTCAATATAATTTCAGTATGATTTGAATGAATATGATTGGATACTTCCTTGGCGTATTTAAGATCAGATCCACCAATCATTCCAATACTATATGTTTGTAGTTGTCCCGTTGGAATAAATTTAGCAACAAGTGATGTGATTAAACTACTATCTAAACCACCTGATAAAAGACACGCTAGATTTGTATCCATAGTAATAACTCGTTTTTTCACTGCATTTAATAAGTCATTATAAATTTGCGAGTAGTAACCATTCATATTAACTTCAGATGATAATGATATATGGTTCGAATTAATCGTATGATTGTAAATAAACGAATTATATTTATGAAGTGATTTATCGAAATGGACTACACCATCGTGGTGTAAATCAAATGACATGTATGATCCTGCATTAAAATTATAACATTCTGGTGTCAATTCGTTAATTTGTTTTAGAAGTGACGCACATACCAAATAACCGTCATATATACCATAATATAATGGTCTAACACCGTATGGGTCTCTTGCGATATATCCCTTTTTATTATTGGAATCATACAATACAAATGAGAAAACACCATCTAGATTTTGTAACGTGTATTCAATACCGTATCTTAAGTACATATGTAAAATGGCTTCACAATCAGAATTGGTGTTAGGTGTAATTTCAAGCTGAGAATAAATTTCCTTGTAGTTATAAATTTCCCCATTACATATTAGATATACCCCATCAGAAATGATTGGTTGGTTCGAAAAGCTGTCAAGTCCATTAATTGCTAATCGATGAAAACCAAAAATGATTTGTTCATTAATGGTAGTCAATATTGAATGTTCAGGACCTCTATTTTGTCCTTTAATAAAACTGTTATGGAGAATTGGTTTATCACGAATAAAATCAATACATGAATCAATATTCTTTATGAGAGCAAAAATTCCACACATGATAATATGGAAGGTAGATATAGCTTTAGGTAATTTATCAAAAATATTATATCATAATTATATATTAATGAATCCGAATACAATAAATAAAATGCATGGAGTAGTAAATGGTTATTTTAGATGTAATGAAGAAAGAGACGAAGAATTAAATAATAGAATTTCAAAAAGAAATATTCCTTCAACTAGTCTACAACCTCAATATAGTATAAGACCCGTAAATACAAAGTATGGATATATGCCAATATTAGACCAATATAAAGAACCTAAAACACCATTAAATACATACGCACCATATTCAACGACAAATACATTCAATCCTGGAAATGCTCAAGCTCCTTGGACTGGATTTTCAAACAATGTAAATGTGGAATCAACGTTAAGAAATCAATTTTTTGCATTACAAAAGTGTGAGCAATCTGAATTTGTACCATCTTCTGATAGTGATTTATATAAAACCAAAGTAGATTTTAAACCAATGGAACAAACACATCCATTGTTATTCAATAAACCAGAATTTGCACCATTTAATCCAAACACATTAAATATTGGAACTAATTTATTTAACAATCATACAAGATATGATATTAAAAATAGTGATTCGTGCTAATTACTAATAAATATTCATTGATATATGTAAATGGACATATCAATGAGTGAACTAGATAATATATCATTACAGTATTTTTCAAATAAAGGGCAATATGATCTATTAATGAAAAAGAACAATATGTCTATGGATAAAACATATTTAAGCGATAAAAAATTCTATAAAAAGAGAATATTAGATTTAACTAGAAAGGCATTTAGAAATGAAATCGAAGACAATCATGTAAAGTGTTCGTTTGATAATTATGTAATATCCTGTATTAATTATTTAAAATTTACAGACAAGAAGGAAATATATCAAGAACAATATGACAATATAATTCAACAGGAGGTTCTAGTTGAAAACGGTGATATATTAGATACTACATATGATGCTTGCGATTATTTAATGTGTAAACCAGAAGATGTAAAAACATTAAATTTAGATACATTTGTAAAAAGGAAAAAGGTTGTTACAAAGCCTATGGTGATGCCCAAAAAGCCAGAAATAAATATAAAAAAGCCTGAATATAAAACCAAGGGTATATTAAAAAAAAAGAAAAATATCACTAATAATTATGAAGACACAAAAGAAAAATAAGGCGCGCAAGCGAAGAACAAAAAATGTAAATAAAATAGGGAAAAAAACAACAAGCCAATTAAATTGTAGTCCTAATCCAGACAATAAAAATAAATCTTATACGTGTTATAGTGACAAATCATTATTAAAAATGAGACAATATTGGAATATTAGACATCCTCGTGATAAAATAAAGTCTGTTAATCCAACCGAAATATGGGAAAGTTTAAAAACGAATATGGCTAGTAGTTGTAAGCGGGAATCGTGTTGGTTACGAAGTAAATTCATGGAAGGGAAATTAGATAATGAATTAGTAAATTATACATTTGCACCAAATGCACCCAAAGACTGGAAAAAGAATCCTAATGAATGGTTAAGCAGTTTGGATATAGAATCAGTAATGAAGCAATATGAACAATATTACAAATGTTTTGAGTTTTTAGGACCATCGCCAATAGATTATGACCATCATAAGTTATATGGAGAATGTGTATGGGAAGAATTGTGTAATTTAAATATAAGCGATCAAATAAAACGCAATATAAATAAAATAGGAATTATATTAAATACTGATCCTCATCACAAGTCAGGCGAGCATTGGATTTCATTATTTATAAATATAAAAAGGAAGATAATTGTGTATTTTGATAGTAATGGAAATGCACCACCGAAACAAGTACAAAAACTAATGAATGAAATAAAAAATCAAGGCAAACAGTTAGGGGTGGATTTTACAATATATAAGAATAAAATAGAACATCAACAAACTCAATCAGAATGTGGAATGTATAGCTTATATTTTATAGTTGAAATGTTAAAAGATAAGGATTTAACATATTTTTTAGATAATAAAATTGACGATACTGAAGTATTTAAGTTAAGAAACAAATATTTCAATGTAATTTAAATATTAATCATTATCACTTATATAATGGACTATTTAAGTGATAAGAATAAGGAAATGTTATGGGGATTATTACAAGAAAGTAACGTGTTCACCGGTATACCTAGTGAGAAATTTCAAAAAATAAAATCAATATTTGATAATACAATGTATGAAATTAATAGACGCGGAGATAAAAATTTAATGGAAAAAAATAAAATGACCGTAGAAGATTTAATGAGTAAAATGAATATTGAAAAGAACACAGAAAGCAGTACAATGTCAAAATCCAAGATTCAGGTTGTATATAAATCAGAAGATTTAAAAGAGGAAAGAAATCAACAATTTAATGCAAAACTTGAAGAGCAGCAAACCGAATTGAATACATTAATTAATCCAAAAAAACCATCTTCAATAAATTTTGCGGATTCTACTGACGATGATGATAAACCAATAGGAAATGATATGGATAGATTAATTGCAGAGCGTATGGCAACGAGAGAGAGAGAATTAGATGTTCCAACATTGACTGAAGAAGGGGAGAAATGGTTAAGTAATAATAATTCTAATACAATAATAAAAAATATAGATGAGGAAGATAAGCGAGTGTCATTTAAAACAAATATATCTGAGGAAATAACTGAAGATAATATAAATACAGATGTATCATTAAAACCAACGCCAAATATACAAGAGTTATTTAAGAAAATAAAAAGGAAACCAACAATAGATATAGATATAGATATAGATCAGAGTAGTTTTTCGATAAAGGAAGAAATAGAACATTTAATAAGAAAACAAGACTCATTAATAGCAGAAAATATTGAAGTAAAAAAACGTTTAAATATATTATTAAATAAAATATAGTATTATAATAACAATATTAATGTCTAATCGGAAGAATAGTTTTGATAATAAAGATAGATGTAACAGTAAGGATTCCAGATCATGGAGTATTGGAAGTATTGGAAGTATTGGAAGTATTGGAAGTATTGGAAGTATTGGAAGTATTGGAAGTATTGAATCTATAAAAATGGATGATGAAGAAAAGAGACAAGATTCAGAAAAGAGACAAGATCAAGAACAGAAAAATTCTAATAGGCGACGAGTAAGAGAAATGAATATTGGTGATCATAATAGACGTAATTCACCTAATCCCATATATTGGAAATTATTATTAATAGATTTTTTGAAAAAAACAGAAAAACCAGAATAATCAACAGTAATAATTTATAAAAATATTATTTTATAAATTATTTAAACTTGAACAAATTTAACCTTTCCATCAGGTTTTTTTATTAGTCTACCGATTAATATAGGGTCTGTTCCATATTTAACTGCCTCATTATAACTTTCCAAATCATAAACCTCAAGTCTTGCCTTATACAGTGCGAATGATTTTTTAACACCATTAATAGGTATTTTGATTTCTTCTGCTTTCCAAGAAATTTTTTCCTTGTTTACTTGTGTAACTGTATCTGATTCTTCATTGGAAATAGACGGTTTGAATGAGTATGAGCTAGGACTTGCTTTTCCAAAAGTAAAGCATTTAACAGAGTCTTTTTGACCAGGCTTATTATATACAGCACAATCCATAGACGATTCCTTCACCGCAGTCAATATTTGTTTAGAGATTTCTTCTTTAATAGTAGATATTTCATATAATGCTTCATCACTAGAAACAGGTATGGCGTCGTTTAATTTACTTACATCCTTTAGTTTTAGTTCACGGGCATTTTCACCTTCTAATTGACTCTCTGTAAATTCCATCAAATATAAAAATACATTGACAGTTCTAAGTTCGGTTGGCAAGTTTTGATGACTACAAATTCTTCTAGCTCTACCAATAACTTGTTCAATTCTAACAGGATGCCAATATGGCTCCATAATATGAACATATCTGGTATTTTTCAACGAAATACCCTCAGCACCCGAAGCAGTAATCATTAGCACCTTTATAATTTCGCCATATAGATTATTTGTAGAAATGGACAATAAATCCGTTTTAATTGAATCAGGAATCTGATCCCAGTCACCGTTATAAATATTACGAATAATTTCCTTTTCTTCAGCATCTTCAGTACCTGTATATAGTGCGAATGTAGGTTTACCCTGGTCTGACTCGGGTATATTTAATGCCCATAAACCAGCATCATTCTTTTTTATTTTAAATTGAGTGAATCCATTTGCTTCAAGTATAAGTTTTAAAATACCGACACCTTCAATGGTTCTGAATTGTGTATAAATAAGATGAAGTCCTTTAAATTCAGGATCTTGTATATTTTCTAATGTAGCTAAAAATTTAGGACTTAATGTTTCAAGCCCTTTAGGTGATAAAAATTTAGCAGAATTATCTTTTAAAAATGTCAGACTATCATTGATTCGTTGATCATATGTTTCATCTTGGTCATTCTTAGCTTCAGATTCTAATAGTTCAATATCATCCGCACCATATAAACCATCTGGATTATTAATCTTATCTTTCACGGCAACAGCATCTAATATATCTTCATCCATAGATTCAGTTATACCATTCAATCCCTTATCTGAATTAGGGAATGGTCTAGGATTTTCACTTGGAAATACAAAATTACAAAATGCTCTGGAAAAAATACGGTATGTTGATACAGAATCTTTAAAAAGATCACCGTCTACACCAGGTTTTTTGGGTTTTTTATTCGATTTTTCAAGTTTTCTCTCTTCTATTCTGGCTTGTTCGTATATACCAAATTGATAATCACTCATCGGAAGTTTAATTACTTTAAAGTCTGTATCCTTATTGTATTCAGGCATTAGTTGTTCTTGAGCACTTTTGAAATATGAAGTTAAGCCGAGAATACGTCGTTTGAATAGTCCATCATTTTTGATTTGTTTTGTTGTAGAGTCAATGAAAAAATTTTGAAAAGAGTCAATATTATCAGGTAAGGCCTTGAAATTTTCTACTTGAATACTAGAAACACTAACTTCAATATTATTTTGTTTTAGAATAGCAGAAATAAGTCTCACAAAATCGTCATCAGATAAATTACCCTTACTTTTAACCTTGAAATTTGTAACACCTTTATATGTACCATCTTTATTGATGTTAATAAATCCAAAAGGATTTCTAGTGACAGTAAGTATTTTAGAAGAAGGTTTATAATCCATAAAATCCAATATTTGAAAATCCTTGAATATATTAATCATTTCATCCTTGTTAATTTTTTTAGCAGATTTAATATTTACTGGGAAAGACCATGTCTTAATATATCCACGTAAAATATTGAATAAAATAGAAATTTCATTTGGATAATTTATAATAGGTGTGCCTGTAAGCAGTACGATTTTACAATTTTCTGCACTCATTAAATATTCATACATTCTCATAGAAAGAGATTCAGGACGTTTAATCTTGTTTACAATTCGGCTGATGAGATTATGTGCTTCGTCAACAATAACTACTTTATTATCAAAAGGATTTATAGTATAATCTCTCGTCAAATCTTTTAAATGGCTATTTCTAAGCCCATTATAGTTAATAAATCTGTATTTGTTTGTAATCATTTCGTTAATTTGTAAGTCCAGACTTTTTTTTTGATCTGCTGATAATTCTCCAAAATTGGATGATTTCTTAACATTAACTAACCAAGCACCTCCATGTTTTTGAATATAATCTTTTGATAAACTTAAAACACTAGATAAAGTATTGATAATACCGTCATTGGGATTCTTTTTATCCCCAGTAGAAATAAATTCCCAGTATTGATTTGTCTTGTATATTAAATCACCACAAGATTTCAACTCTTGTAAATAATTCATTCTAAGTGAAGCAGGTGTCATTACAATAATTTGTTTATCCGTTTTCATACCCTCAGCAATAGCAATGGAACTACACGTTTTACCACTACCTAACCCGTGATATAATAATAATCCTCGATAAGGTGTGTATAAATTTAAATAATCTCTAACTACCTTTTGATGTGTCAATAATGAAAAGGCAGCATCCTTTGGTCTATCACATGATATAGTTGATTGTAATGATTCAAAATCTTCTTTGAATGGTTTAAAAAGCTTGTTAATAAAGTTAACAAATACTTCCCGATTGTTCATGTAGTAAGAATTTGCTCTATATAATACTTTTTTATCTTTAGTGGGTAATCTAGTAACTAATTTAGCATCACCTAATAATTGGTCCATGTCAATATCATCACTAATAACAGTCATATCGGGTTTTGTTGTTTTTCGTTTTACAGGTTCTTTTGACCCAATTGATTCTTTAGCCAATTTTGTCCCATCAGAAACCAGCTTTATTTTCTTTGAAATTTTCTTTGCCTTCTTAGCAGGTACAGTAATAGGTGTTGGTGCTCTTTCTTTAGGAATCTTCAAAGAAACATATGTATTAAGTTTTGTAATAAATACATCTCGATCAATTAAATTATCCTTTGTTTTATCAACTATTTTGGTTTGAATATCAACAGGTTCGTCTTGTATAGGTTGAGCAATTTTAACCATGATTTGTTCTATCTTCTTTGGATTTGGTTTAACTCTTAATTTTTCTAAAACACTCATAGACATCTATATTAAATAAATACATAAAAAAAGAATAATATACTTATTATTCTAACATTTTCAATGTTTGTTCACAAGCCATTTGTTCTGCCTTTCTTTTAATTTTATGAGTACCTTTACCAAGAAATACAAATATTTTTTGCTTTTCTTCCATAATATCTTGGATCTTTTTGAAAGAACCAATATGTGAGTAATTAATTGCACTTTCTTTAGAAACTTGGTGAATTTTTTGTCCTAAACACAGATAAACACCCATTTCATACCCGATGTCATCACTGTGATTAATTTCAATATAATGTGGAGTGTCCTTGAACTCTTTTTGAATCTTTACTTGTAAAATATTTTTATAATTATCATCATCTTGAATTAGTTTTACCCAATCCACATGCTTTTCAAACACACCCTCTACAAAAATTTGCGCCATTTGAAATCCAGGACCTGTTACAAAGACATTTTTAAACCACCCTTCATCGTCAGTCACTTCAATCTTATTAAAATCTAAAAACAAAGCACCAATAAATGATTCAAATAAACATCCTAGTTTTTTTAAATTTGTTCTTGTTTTCTTTTCCTCGGCATGTTTTGAAATAATATAAAATTTTTGTAAACCCATTTCTAATGCGAGTTTTCCAATGGCTTCATTCTTAACTAGTGCAATTTTTTTCTCTGTCATATATCCTTCGTTTTCTTTAGGGAAACGTCTATATAGATAATATTTTGTAATTAGTTCCAAAACACCATCACCTAAATACTCAAGTCGCTCATTCGATTTTGTGTGTAACGGAAGACAGTCTATGGGCTGTTCTGTAATAGTGATTTTTTCTTGAAGATTATAAAGATTAGGTCGTTTAGTATAAGATTTATGAATAAATGCTCGTTTATAAAGATTCATATTAGATATTTTTGCAGAAATACCATACCTCGTTAGAATAGATTGAACTTGGTTCAATGTAATCTCAATATTGTTTGAGTTATATGGATTAAAAACTAGTCCTTCGTCTGATTTTACAATATCATCATCATTCGATATTTTAAATTCTGTCATTATAGACTAATTATAGGATTAACATTTATGTATATTTAGAAAGTATACAATAAGTTAAAAAAAAAATATTTGCTGATTATATAATGCCAGTCGGATATATGCAAGGTAGCAAAAAAGCTAGAAGTACTCCTTCTATTGCGAACAACACTAAAATTTTTGGAATCATGGGTGGTTTAGCCCCTCGTGTTGGGTTAAGTGATCCTGCCGTATACAGACATCAACAAATTAAGGGTGGAAGAGGTCTCCCTCAATTAAACGGAAAGACTCCTGAGCAACAACAATATTACATGAAAGTAAATAATTTACTTTCAGTCAATCCTCTCTCATCTGGTGGTGTTGGCAAAAGAATGCTTATGATCCGTTAAATAACAAATACATATAATATATTATCTAATTGTATAATATATTATGCCTCAACGAAATGGATATAAAAGTCATCGCGGACGTTCAGCCGTCGCAAGAAGAACCGAATTTGGCGGTGCTAGTGGTACAAATGGAATTATGCCTTCCGTATATGTAATGACAACAACTGGTGAAAAAGTTAGAACTAGCTATTTTGGTGGACCTAAAAAGGGAGGTGCTGCCCCATCAGCTACTGGTTTTATGAGAGCCAATTCTACATCACAATCTAATCAACCTTCTGCTCCCGCACAAAGACCTAACTTCTTATTTAAATTTAGACAAAATTATGGCAAAGGTTATCCTGGTGCTGGCGGACCAATGCTTTAAATAAATATAAAAATAATCAATTAAACATAATTAATGTAGTATAATTAATCATGTTTATAAAAATAGATAATCGTGAAACAGACTTATTAACAACAATGAATTTATTGTTTAGAGAACATAGTCACACTATTAAATTAGAGAACTTAGCATTAGGTGATATTATTCTATATGACGATGACGAGAAGGAAAAACTTATTTTCGAGAGAAAATCTCTCTATGATTTAGCATCGAGTATAAAGGACGGGCGATATTCGGAACAATCGTATCGTTTAAACAACTATGATTGTCATAACCATAATGTTATTTATATCATAGAAGGCGATTTAGAGAGATATAATGCCCAAAAGGGAAGAATGGTCAAAAAAACACTATATTCAGCATTAATTACATTAAATTACTTTAAAGGCTTTTCAGTAATAAGAACAAAAAATGTAAATGAAACATGCGAATTAATTATTAATTATGCCGATAAATTGGGAAAAGAGCCGAAAAAGGTAAGTTTTTATGATGAAAATCGAGTGGAAAAGGAAGTAAATTATTGTGAAGTAATAAAAAAGCAAAAGAAGAATAATATTACAGAAGAAAATATCGGAGAAATAATGTTAAGTACTATTCCAAGTGTCAGTAATAAGAGTGCTATTGCTATTATGAAAAAATGTATTAGAATAAAATCTTTAATATCCGAGCTAGAAAATAATGATAAATATTTAGATGATGTTAAATTAGTATCCGCTAATGGACAAGAAAGAAAGATTAGTAAAAGTTGTATTGAAAATGTGAAAAAATTTCTATTAGCTTAGTATATAATATAATGAATACCGAAGATTTATACACATATATAGGATATGTAATGATATTAGTATTGGTTTATTTAATATGTAAGACCTTAATTCAAAAAAGAGAAAACAATATAGAAGGATTTATGGGAATGTTCAAAGATACTGGCGAAACCACAGGAGAAACAGACGACTCCAGTGATCCTCGTGTAAAAAGAATAGAGCAGAATGTAAAGGATATTGTAGATGAAACAAATAAAACAATTGAAACGATGAATCTATTGAAATATAGATCACATTGGGAGAATTTAATTGTAGCAATGGAAGATAGAATAAGCTCTGTTTCTTTACAATCATTGCCCGTTTTAGCAGAAATGATAAAGAAAGATCCAAATGATGGTAAGTTAGGAACTGTTATAGACAGATTAAATATTTTAAATAAATTCAGGGAAACTTTAAAGGATAATATGAGATACCTTGACGGATTAAAATAAATAATTATATTGAATATTTGTCAATTTAATTATTTAAGAGAGTTTGATATCAACTTCGTCGCCATTATAGTAACCCGCATCAATAGCTCCTTCGGTATAAGCACTGCCTCCCCAATTAACATCCATTGGATTTGTGCTTTTACCATTGCCTTCTTGTTCGTGAAACATTTTGTCTAAAGGAGTGTACTCACCTTCGTATAAATTTGATGGATCAAAACCAGGGTATGATTTTTGATTGTATGGATCATCATCACGACTTGCATCGATTAATTTAGTTTGAGGGGGAGTTTGAAGAGATAAAGGTAATGCTTGATCATCTGATCCATATGTTAATACGGGAGGTAAACCGCCTTGTGTATCAGTTGGACTGGGTCTAAATTTATAAACAGCTTTTCCTTGTGCGTCATAAGAATGTTGTAAAAATAATACAGGACACTTGATATTTTGACTTCTTTGCCAATCAACAAACTCAGTGTATTCTTCTAAATTATTAAACTTTACTGGATTAATGCCTGGTATTTTAGCCATTTTAGAATTATGTAAATATATTTCAGTGCCTTTTTGAATTAAAATATTGGGACAAGAGCTTTGGCTATTATCAAATCCTTCAATAACCTGTTCAGATGTATAACTAATTGAGAAATATAAACCTAATATAAAAACAATAATAATGAAAATAAGTTTTAACATATATATATTAAATTAGGATAAATAAATTTTCAAATATCTATCTTCGTTAAAATTATAATGTGGTAAAATTATATATGAAAATTTTATACGTAAATGGAACAAATGCGAAGAAATTTGATAAACAGGTAGATAATAATATTACATTTGCAAAATATTTTAGCCCTTCTTGTCCTGCGTGTATAGGTATGAAAGATGAATGGATTGACATGTGTAAGGATATAGACCAAAAATATAATACAGACTTGATATTGGCTGAGATTGATCCTGACGGTATGACAGGTTTAGAAAATACACATACGTATAACGACGTAGATTATGTTCCGCATATTGTAATATTAGAAAATGGCAAAAAAATAAAGGAGTATAATGGTCCTAAAACTAAGGATAATATGATAGAATTTTTATTACAAGGTGGATATTTACAACGCAAGATGAATGGTGGTTCTAAAAAATCTAAAAAATCTAAAAAATCTAAAAAAAAAAATCGAACATATAAAAAAGGGGGTATGCGAGGTGTTGAATCTGAGCGTAAGGCAAGATCGTCTAGATTTTCAGAAGACTTTAGTTTTGTAGAAGGTAAATATTGGTTAAAGCCATTTTTAACAGCACTAGTAGAGGAGTCACCACAGAATACACCCATAACCTGGGACGATGCTGAAATGTTTGCAATTCGTAAAGCAGATTTAGTATTAAGACCAACTGTAACAGGCTCAATAGTCACTGTAGATAATAAATTATCAAGCTATATTGATAAATGGAATGTTTGTCCGATAGTACAATCAACAAGTGATGATTGTAGATTAAGTGAAGGATTTGGAAATAAATGGGTTCCCAATGTAAGAAAATTCGATCCAAAATATAGACAACCAAAATATAAGCAGTTTTTAAAACTTGCCAAAGAAAGCTATATGTTTTTAGAATACTATCAAAAAATTAAAGAAATATTAAACACACCTTCTAGTGATTATACCAGATTTAGTACAGATGAAGAAGATCGTTCATTTATTATAAAATTAAGATCATCTAATGATATACAAACAAATCCATTAAAAGCGATATTATATTCATATGATTATGAAGAACCTGTAACATTAAATGACGTAAGAAATAACATGAAGACGACAAGAGATTTAATGGAACAAACTCATTTAGATATTGAAAAAAAATATAGGGGCGATCCACAGGGGAGACTAGCGCGAGGTGGAAGAAAAACCAGGCGTAAAAAAAATAGTAAATCTAAACGTCGTAAAACAAGAAAATAGAATATATTTATTGACATAAACAATTTAAATAGAATCTTTCAATAAATATTGGGGTGGGCGGATGGTCTAGTGGTATGATTCTCGCTTTGGGGGCGAGAGGTCGGGGGTTCGATTCCCTCTTCGCCCCGGTTAAACCAATTACTATTTATAATTTATATCTTAAATAGTAATATAATACAAATACCTTTTAATAAATATTATTAATGCTTATAATTAAAAATTGATAAATAATTAAACGCAAAATTATATTACATATAATTATTAAATGTCAGTAATGGATCAATCATTTCGCTTGTTAGATTTCAATATATACGATGAGATCACGGAAAAGGATACTTCGAGTGGAAGTGAAAGTGGTGAATACGACATTCGTCGTGATATGAAACGGTTTACTATCCAAATGTATGGAATTAATGAAACTGGCGAGACATTCTCATTGTTCGTCAGGGATTACAAACCATTCTTTTATATCAAAGTAGATGATAGTTGGGGAATGGAAAAGAAAATTGAATTCTTGAGTCATATTAAGAGTAAAATTGGCAAATATTATGAGAGTTCCATATGTGAATGTAAACTGATAAAGCGAAAAAAATTGTATGGTTTTGATGGAGGTAAAGAACATCGATTTATTCTATTGAAATTCAATAATACATCGTGTATGAATAAAGTGAAGAATTTATACTATAAGTATGGTGATAATGGAAGAAGGCTTATGGATAATGGATATACTTTTAATGAAACGAATACATATTTGTACGAAGCAAATATTCCACCCCTTTTAAGATATTTTCATATTAAAGAAATCAGTCCTTCTGGATGGATTAGTATTCCTTTAAAGAAGGCAATTAAAACTATGACAAAGAAAACTACTTGTAAATATGAATATGAGATTGAAAATAAATTTATCGTTTCGCTGAATAATAAAGAAACAATCGTTCCTTATAAAATATGTAGTTTTGATATTGAAGCAAGTAGTAGTCACGGTGATTTTCCCATTCCAAAGAAATCCTACAAGAAATTAGCGAATAGTATTATGGAGGAATCTGATGCCATTGATCATGATATTACAAAAAGTGAAGTAACCAAGGTAATTAAAACTGCGTTTGGGTTCGACGATATGGTTAATATTGATAAGGTATTTCCAAAATCAAAACCATCCATGTCGATGATAAATAAATTATTGACAACATTCTTTACAATTGATGTTCAAACTGTAAAAAGTAGCGATGGGGATGAAAATACCATTGAAAATATGTTTGAACGAATGAATAATATGGACGATGGTGACGATGGTGACTATGATGATAATAAAGGTCGTAGAAAGGCAAATGTAAACAGGGATAATATTATTGATATGATAAATGATAGTACTATTAAACGCGAAGACAAGGTAGATAAAATTACAGATATATTTAAGACAGTAGAATTTCCTGAATTGGAAGGTGATAAAGTGACATTTATTGGATCAACCTTTTTGCGATATGGTGAAGAAAAACCATATCTGAATAATTGTGTAGTATTAGATACTTGTAGCGATGTTAAAGAAATTGAAAATAGTGAAATAGAATCATATAAAACAGAACGGGAGCTTTTACTTGCGTGGAGAAATCTAATATTGAAAGAAGATCCAGATATTATTATTGGATATAACATATTTGGTTTTGATTACCAGTTTATTCATATTCGTTCGCGTGAAAATAATTGTGAAGAGGAATTTCTAAAATTATCTAGAAATATTGACGAGATTTGTGGTGATAAAGACAAGGAAACTGGAAACATCAAAATTGAAGAAAGCAAGATTGTGATTGCGAGTGGCGAGCACGAGTTGCGGTTTATTAAAATGAATGGTAGATTACAAGTGGATTTATATAATTATTTCCGTAGAGACTATAATTTGACATCATACAAGCTGGATCATGTGTCGGGATATTTCATTGGTGATGGTGTTAAAAAAGTAGAACCTGGTGACAAATCGACAAAAATATATAGTAAGAATTTGACTGGATTGGAAAATGGAAGTTATATTAATTTTGAAGAAACGAGTCATTCTAGCGATTATTATAAAGACGGTCAAAAATCAAAGGTATTCAATGTGAATAAAGTAGATGGGACTTTTGAAATCGAGGGCGTCGAGAGTCCAGATATGACCAAACAAGTCAAATGGGGTCTAGCCAAGGACGATGTAACTCCTCAAGACATTTTCCGAATGACAAATGAAGGTCCAAACGAGCGTGCAATTATTGCGAAATATTGTATTCAGGATTGTAACTTGGTTCATCATTTGATGAATAAAATCGATGTAATGACGGGTTATATCGAGATGTCTAAGATTTGTAGTGTTCCTATTAATTTCCTAGTAATGCGTGGTCAAGGCATCAAACTAACAAGTTATATTGCAAAGAAATGTCGTGAGAAGAAGACATTAATGCCTGTTTTGGAAAAACCCATGTTTGATGAGGGTTACGAAGGAGCCATTGTATTGGATCCAAAATGTGATTTATATCTAGACAATCCTGTCGCGTGTGTAGATTATAGTTCTCTATATCCGTCATCTATGATTAGTGAGAACTTATCTCACGATAGTAAGGTGTGGACAAGGGAATATAATTTGAAGGGCGATCAGATTAATGAAACTGGTGAAAAGGATTTAAGTGGAAATTTCATATACGATAATTTACCTAATTATGAATATGTAGATGTGACATATGATAGTTTTAAATGGATTAAAAAGCCTAGTGGTAAATCAGAAAAGGTTCATTGTGGAACGAAAACGTGTAGATTCGCACAATTTCCCGAAGGTCGTGGTATTATGCCGTCTATTCTAGAGGAACTACTTGCATCTAGAAAAGCAACTAGAAAAATGATTCCTCAACAAACCGACGAATTTATGAAAAATATTCTAGATAAAAGACAACTTAGTTATAAATTAACTGCGAATTCATTGTATGGTCAATGTGGTGCGAAAACAAGTACATTTTATGAAAAGGATGTTGCAGCATCTTGTACGGCAATCGGTCGCAAATTATTAACATATGGAAAACGTGTAATTGAAGAAACATATGGTGATTTAATTGTAGATACGAAAAATTATGGTAAGGTTCATTCAAACGCTGAATATGTGTATGGTGATACGGATTCAGTATTCTTTACATTCAATCTCAAGACTCTAGATGGAGAAGATATTCGAGGTAAAAAGGCGCTAGAAATTACAATTGACTTGGCGCAAGAAGCAGGTGAATTAGCGACGAAGTTTTTAAAGAAACCACATGATTTGGAATATGAAAAGACGTTCATGCCATTCTGTCTCCTATCGAAAAAGCGTTATGTTGGTATGTTATATGAAAAGGACCCGAATAAATGTAAAAGAAATAGTATGGGTATTGTATTGAAGCGTCGCGATAATGCTCCAATTGTCAAGGATGTTTATGGTGGGATTATTGATATTCTAATGAAGGAGAAGGATATTCAAAAAGCAGTAGAGTTTCTACAGAGTTGTCTTCAAGATATTATTGAGGAAAAATATCCAATGGAGAAATTAATTATTACAAAATCGTTGCGGTCTAATTATAAGAATCCCAAGCAAATTGCTCACAAAGTATTGGCTGATAGAATGGGTAAACGAGATTCTGGTAATAAGCCTAGTAGTGGCGACAGAATACCATTTGTATATATTGAATCGAAAAAGAAGAATGCGTTACAAGGTGATAAAATAGAGCATCCAGAGTATATTATTAAACACAATATTCGTCCAAATTATTCATTCTACATTACAAATCAAATTATGAAGCCAATTCAACAAGTGTTTGCATTAGTATTAGAGGATATTGATTCATTTAAAAGAAAAAAGAAAAATTTTCAAATGAAGGTAGATACATTAAGGCAGACGATTACCGATCCAGAAAAATTGAATAATAAAATATCGGATATGCGAAATAAAGAAGTAAAGGTATTATTGTTTGATAAATATCTACGCGTAACTGAGAATCAGAAAAATAATATGAAAAGCATTACTTCATTCTTTAGTTAGAGATTAATAGTTATAAAAATAATGGTTATAAAAATAATGGTTATAAAAATAATGGTTATAAAAATATTATTTTTTATAACTATTAAATATTTTTAATTATAATTTATATCTAGGTGTCGTCAGTATCATCGTCCTCTCTAGTTGAATTGTTTTCGCGAAAAATATCTTCCAATGATGTTGGTGTTGATGTAAGAGTAAATATATTATGCGGGGTTTGTATGGTGTATTCCAAATTTAAATCATGATTAGCTAGTTCGTTGAAAGAGACGTCACTATTCATTAACTGATTTGTGAATGTTTCAGATAGTTGGTTAGTAAATGTGGCAAAAAATCTTTCTAAATCTGGAACTGTTGTAGGAGCTGGAACCGTTGTAGGAGCTGGAACCGTTGTAGGAGCTGGAACCGTTGTAGGAGCTGGAACCGTTGTAGGAGCTGGAACCGTTGTAGGAGCTGGAACCGTTGTAGGATCGGTATTGAATCTAACATCATCATTATCATTTACATATTCATGTACATTAGCATTTTCATTTGTTTGGTGGATAGTTGATGTATTATATTCTCGTATATCATACCTACATAGAGGACATATAGTACTTCGTGAGAACCAACTCATTAAAGAATCATTCATGAAACAGTGACCACAATATTTAATACGTCTAATATTATGATTTTCTTCAAATGATGATTGAGTAATAGGACAAATAGTATTTTCTAATTCAGTTGAATAACTTATAATTTCTGTGGCATTTCTAATTTCTTGTTGAGTAGGTCTTACAATAACTGGTGTTAGATTATCGGTATTCATATTATTAAACAATGGAAATGAAAATGTTGATCCAGCTAGATGAGTAGATGTTCGAGGAGTAGATGTTCGAGGAGTAGATGTTCGAGGAGTAGATGTTCGATGAGTAGATGTTCGATGAGTAGATGTTCGAGGAGTAGATGTTCGAGGAGTAGATGTTCGAGGAGTAGATGCATTGGTCCTGCTGGCATTATTTGTTCTATTATAAAGTCTAGATCTACTATATTCGTCATTATTATATCTGCCGTACGTGTTAAACAAACTATTGCGATCATTATTTGATGTATGATCATTATTTGGTGTATGATCATTGTTTGATGTAGTAGGATTACTTGGTGTACGGGTATTGTTTGGAAATAAAATATTATATAACGATTCGTCTATAGTGTCTGCTAAATTATTATTTTGTACGTTACTACGTCTATCATATTCGTTAATAGTAGGTCTATTATGTACAAGTTCTCTAATTCCCTGTTCTATTTGCTGGATAGTATCCATTGTTTGACTATAGTTAAGTAATGTATTATTTAATAAAAGTGTGTAAATATCCAATAATCTGTTTTGTGTATTGTTATTAATGCGATCATTGTCGTCCATTATATAATATATTCGCACTTTATTTAAATATTTATTATATTAGTTTAAAAATTACATTACATTGTATATAATTATTAGTATGAGCAATGTCAAAGGATTAACAGGATTAGCAAATCTAGGAAATACATGTTTTATAAATTCGTGTATGCAAGTACTAAGTCATACATATGAATTAAATGATTTTTTAGACAAAGATCAAGGAAATTATAAAAACAAACTATCGGCGTATCGTGATAAACAATATATAATAGATTCGAAGTTATTAGTGGAGTGGGATAAATTAAGAAAATTAATGTGGGAGGAAAATAGGATCATATCGCCAGGTGGGTTCTTAAAAGCAATACAATATGTAGCAAAGAAGAAAGATCGTGATATTTTTACAGGGTATGCGCAAAATGATTTACCAGAGTTTTTATTGTTTATAATCGACACATTTCATAATGGAATGAGGCGAGAAGTGGATATGGTAATAAATGGGAATGTAAAAAATAAAACAGATAAAATGGCAATAAAATGTTTTGAAATGATGAAAAATATGTATAGTAAGGAGTATTCAGAATTTTTAGATATATTTTATGGAATTCACGTATCAATAATCGAAAATAAGGAAAAGATTATGAGTGTAAAACCAGAGCCATATTTTATTATAGATATTCCAATTAATATGGATAAACCATCGTGTAGTATATTAGATTGTTTCGATAAATATTGTAGCGATGAAACGTTAGAAGGTGATAATGGATGGATAAATGAAAAGACAAAGGAACGAGAGACAGTAACAAAAAAAATAAAGTTCTGGAGTTTACCTAAGATAATGGTATTAGATTTGAAAAGATTTACATATGACGGGAAGAAAATCCAGAGACCAGTTGATTTAGAGTTAGATGATTTAGATTTAAGTAAGTATGTATCTGGATATGATAAAACATCGTACAAATACGAACTATATGGGGTATGTAATCATAGTGGTGGAACACTGGGTGGTCACTACACAGCAACGATAAAGGTTAAAAGTGGCGATTGGTATTTATTTAATGATACAAATGTTTCAAAAATAAATTTTGATGGATTAAATAATACATCAGGTTATTGTCTCTTCTATAGAAAAAAAATAAAGAATTAATATATATAATATAATGAATTTGTCATATGACTCTATATTAGGAATACCAACAGTTCAGTTAGATGGAAACAATAATAATACATCTAATTCGGGATCGAATTTAGGTATGTCATCCGTATTGTTCTTAGCATTGATAATATTAATGTTTATTGTATTATTTTCTAGTTTAGGAAAAAAAGGTGAAACTATTGGTGCTGGTGAAACTGGCGGCAATGGTTCTACAAAATTATTAACAATAATAATGGGTGGTGTATTGATTGTGGTAGTAGTATTAAACGGATTACAATATTTTTATAATATAAATTTAACAGCTCGTTTAGATAATATATTTACAGATACACCTTCAATTGATTTAACAGTTCAACAACAAAATAGTGGACCTGATGAAATTGCACCTGTTCCTGAAATAAAGTTAAAGGAACAAGTATTCCATGTTCCTGGAAATAAATATACATATGATGATGCTGGTGCTATGTGTAAAGCATATGGTGGTCGTTTAGCAACATACAGTGAAGTAGAGAATTCATATAAGAATGGTGCTGAATGGTGTAGTTATGGTTGGTCTGATAGACAATTGGCATTATTTCCTACACAAAAGGATACATGGAACTATTTACAAAATGTAGAAGGTCATGAAAATGATTGTGGGCGTGCCGGTATAAATGGTGGATATATAGCAAATGCTAATGTTAGATTTGGTGTAAATTGTTATGGTTATAAACCGAAGATTACACAAGAAGAAAAGGATGCTATGAATTCTACACCACTTTATCCTAGAACATTAAAGGATGTTAAAGAAGAAAAGTTAGTAGACTATTGGAGACGAAAGATTCCAGAAATATTGGTCTCGCCATTCAATAAAAATGTTTGGAGTTTAATTTAAATAATTTTATATAATTACAATTTGTAATAATATAAAGTGCTTCTAAGTGGGTTAGATAATTTATTTTCTCTTTCTAGACATTTTACGTTTATTTTCTCTCTTTCGTCTAGTTTTAATAGAATGTTTTGGTTGGCTACTAGGATCGAGTAATGATAATAAACTATCGTATACAGACTCTTCTATAATTTCAGGATTATTTTCATATTTAATTAAATGATTTTTTTGTATTTTTTTTTGCGTATAAAATAATCCGGCAGGGACTGCTAGATCTTTCAATGTAGATAAAATACTCGCGCCCCCTCTTTGAGTATCGTGTGATGAACCACCGTATAGAGTATCTTTTAATAAGTCAGAATGTATTGTGAATCCAGCTCCAGTTAAATCACCATTTTTATTATTCATAAATACAAAATCATTATCAAAATCTAAATCTAACATGTCACTCATATACATATTGCGAACATAAATTAATTATTATAAAACCGCTTAATATCTGGAACATACTTAACATCTCTTTTTTGTTTAATATATTCCATAATTTGTGTGACTTTTTCTTCGTCATTAATAATGTCACTCAAACATGTTTCTAAAAAACCTAAAGTTAAAGGAGCAGTTTGCTTATTTTGAGCGAATTTAAGTCTACCGTCAGAAATTTTAATAGTAGATGAGGAGAGATTATTGTCATCAACAAAATCAAATATACCGTTAGATAATTCGTTTCGCTGATTTCTGAGTTCTTTAGTTTTTTCATTTAAAGTTTTGAGTTGGGAATCTAATTGAACCCAATGTTTTACGTTTTCTTGAAAGCTTTCCATTATATAAGATGGATTTATATATCTAAATATTTTTAAACATATATAAATTCAGTGTTTAACGTCTTTTTTTATAAGAAAATTTTTTTCCGCGTTTAACTCTTCCACTGGATCTTTGTTGAGCAGCTAAAAGACCAAATGGTACAATGGCTTGTTTAACTAAACCAAATATACCACCTCGTTTGCCTCTTTTACCACCAGCTTGACATCCGCATCCGCCAGCTTTTCTAGAGCGTCTAGAGCGTTTAGCAGAACGAGAACGCTTAGCAGAACGAGAACGCTTAGCAGAACGAGAACGCTTAACAGAACGAGAACGCTTAGCAGAACGAGATTTTTTTCCACCAGACATAGGAGTAGGCCAACCCTTAGCGGCGACTTGACATCCTACATATTGAGCACCATCGGTATACGAGCATCCAGAAGAAGCAACAGAATCTGTATTAGGTGAAGACATTATATACTAAATAAATATTTTTAAATTTATAAATATTTATGAAAAATATGAAGTGACTATTTAACGACGTGATTTTCTAGACTTACTAGACTTTCTAGAGTTTTTGAATTTTCTAGATTTTCCCATGTATTTTTTGTTTCGGCGACGTTGAGTTCTTTTTTGTAAAGTGTAAAGTCCAAAAGGGACTAAAGCTTCACGGATGATATGTGTAAAACCCATACCACCTTTTAATCCACATGAAGAACCAGCCTTTTTAGAACGTCTTCTGTAATTCTTTCTTTTCTTACCACCGGTCAAAGAATTAGATACTGAACCAGGTACAGATGAAGAATGTTGTTGTTGGTGTACATATGGATGTACAGATCTTAGATTACTTCCAGTCATAATATATTATGTGTTTAGATTATTATTTCATTTGGAATATTTTTAAATTATTACGCAAAAGTAAATAGAAAATGCCTAAAATTAGTAAAAAACTAATTATTACAAAAATCAATGACAAATAAATATATGGATAAATTTCTTGGACTATCAAACTAACTAGCGGTTTAAATAATTCTTTGACTTCGTGTTTAACGTCATCTCTTGCTAATATATTTAGACATTGTTCTATTATTTGATTCTTCATAAATTATTATGTTAAAATAATTATCAATATTTAGCGTGTTATAATTAAATATAAAAAATCTTATTTTTTGTATAATGGAACAAGAAATACATTTTGCGAATAAAGATTTTGATTTCTCAAATATTACTATTTCACAACCTGTAGCCGTACAAGGGGGTGCTTATTTTACAAAAATAAGATGCAATAATAATCCGCTATATATCCAAACTCTTAAATGTTTAACAAAACAAGGATTAAATGAAACAAATAAAAAGGCATATATAGATTTAAAATTTACAAACGAAGATGATGAAATTATAGAATGGTTTGAAACATTAGAGACTAAGTTAATAGAATTAATTTATTCAAAGAAAGAATTATGGTTTCAAAATGAGATGGATAAAAGTGATATTGAAAATAGTTTTAATCCAATTACTAGAGCATTTAAGGGCGGTAAATTTCATTTAGTTAGAGTAAATATACCTAAAAATAAAACAATAAATTCAAAGTATTTTTGCACCATGTATGATGAAACTGAAACAATGATTCCAATTCAAGAACTTAGTGATTCAGACCAAATTATACCTATACTCGAGGTTCAGGGGATTAAATTTTCAGCTAGAAGTTTTCAAGTGGAAGTTGTTGGGAAACAAATTATGTTGTTAAATAACAAGCCAATTTTCAATTCTTGCTTAATAAAAAAAAATAATATAGAAAAACCAAAAGATTTAGTAGAAGACACTCAGGTAATTAATAGTTCTCTTGAGAATCATACAGAATCTTTAGAAGAAGTTGATGAATCAGAAATTGATAATACTATAAACAAAAATATCAGTTCTGAAGAAGAATTAAATGAGAATATACCGTCACGTCCTGACTCATTAGAGGCCATAAAGGAATCGCAACTAGAAACTCAATTGGAAGTACATCAATTAGAAAATGACAATATAATTAATGAATTACTAGATGATGTTAATGATGATGTTAATGATGATGTTAATGATGATGTTAATGATTATGTTAATAGTGATGATGATGTTGGTAACGATATACTTACTGATGTAATAACTGATATAGCCAACAATTCTGATATTGATAGTATGTCAAATGTTACACATACCAAAGAATCAAATTATTTAGAAGAAGTGTCAAATAATATTACAATTAATGATTTAACTAAAAAAACAATTAGGTTAAAAAAACCAAACGAAGTATATTATGAAATATATAAAATTACAAAGGAGAAGGCAAATCAACATAAAAAGGCAGCTATAGCTCATTATTTAGAAGCAAAAAAAATTAAGAATAGCTACCTTTTAGAAGATATGGATCATAGCGACGATTCATCTGACGATGAAATTTACAAGGATGATACATATAAATTAAAGGAAGAGATAAATGATTTAGTTGAAGAGTTGTGATAGTTTAGTAAATATTAAAAGAAGAATTATAATTGAATTTGTTTTAATTCTATAAAAATATTTTATCCTTTATTTTATATAGATGACTGACTTTATGAAATCACTCAAGAAGCTTAAAATTGAGCACGTTGTACTTTTTGTTGTTGGAGCCTTATTTCTATGGTTCCTTATGAATTCTTACAATACATCAAAAAATTCTGATTCGGAACAAATGAGCTCTAGAAGAACCCAAGAAATGTACAGTGAATCTGTAAATCAACAAGGTCCTGCCCAAGGTGTTCAACCATCTCAACCTTTAGGTCAGAATGAAACATATGCTTCTGCTACTGGTATGTCTACTTCTAATCAAGGATTACCTCCTTCATGCTCCAAAGAGCCTGTTGCTGATCCTTCTGAACTTTTACCTAAGGACACAAATAGTCAATGGGCTCAACTTAATCCCTCTGGATCAGGAGACTTAGAAAATGTAAATCTTCTTCGTTCTGGTTACCATATGGGTATTGATACAGTAGGAAATTCTTTAAGAAATGCCAATTTACAACTTCGTTCTGAACCTGCCAATCCTCAAGTAAATATTGGCCCTTGGAATAATACTACCATTTCTCCTGACACCATGAGAGTTCCTCTTGAAATCGGACAAGGTGGACAATAAATTAATAAATTAATGTAATTTATATTATAATAATTTATTATAGAAGATGAAGTTAAAAATGAATATGTTTGGATTAATATTGCTGTTATTTATTGTTTTAGCTGGATTAAAAATATATTACGAATCAGATGTATTTAATTTAAGATGTATTGTATCTGGTGTAGATGGTAAGAAATATTGTGTAAGAGAACGACGAAATATAGTAAAGGCATCTAATCTTTTAGCTAATGCAACTGATAAAATGCAACAATTGGTTGAAAATATGGGGAAAAAATATCCTGAACGTGATAATGTAAAACGTTTGGTTGAAAATTTCAATCCAACTACTATTAAAGAGACATTACCTACAAGTGAATATACAGCATATAGTGAAAACAAGGGAGAAAAGATGGCATTTTGTTTGAATAAAAAAAAGGGAGATAATGATAATCTAATCGACCAAAATACATTAACATTTGTAGCGATTCATGAATTATCTCATATAATGAGCGCTACGGTAGGTCATAATGATGAATTTTGGAATAATTTCAAATATTTATTAGATAATGCAGTTGAAATGGGTATTTATAAACCAGTCGACTATAAAAAAGATCCTGAAGGATATTGTGGAATGGATATAACTGATAATCCGTATTATGATTTATAGTATACCTTTTTATTATTAAGCATAATATATATATAAAATAATATTTAGATTTTATATATAAATGAGCGACGTTATTAAAATATATCAACAAAAAGGTATTGGATTTGTTGATAAAATAACTGTATTTTTTGGCGATTCATATGATGATACTGTTAATACATTATTTTTAGATGAACCAGAAAATGAAATATTTAAAGATATATTTAGTGAATCTGAATTAAAATTTATAGCCGAACAAAAAGTAGAAGTTGCATTTACTAATCAGAGAATTTATTTAGATGACTCAATTGAAACTGTTAAAAAGAAAATAATTATTGAAAATGCAAACAGCATTTCATTTGATGAAATATATTTATATACAAAACATATTCAGGCACTTAATAATACGACCATTTATGAAAGTTTAACTCAAAAAGGAAAAATGACAATAACGCAAGATATATTAATGCAGTTTTTATCCAATATAAAGGATTTTGATATTAGACAATTACCAATTAAAGAAACATACGATTTTAATGATATAATTGCTTTAAACTTAATATCTAAAAAACAAATTACAGATATTCCATTGGGTCAGTATATTATTACATCTGATAATTTATATAGTTATACCATAAATCCATATAGAGTTATTAACTATAGTCGCATTTTACAAACGCATGCGGAATCAATTATAACTACATCAAATAAAGAATTGTTATTATCATATGGATTCATCTTTGAAAATTCTATTTTTTTATGTAAAGCCCAAGATGTATTACAAAATGCTATAGATAATGGAATATCTGAAAAAACAACTACACAAATATACTATCCATTCTTAAATGAAAAAGATATTTATGATAAAGTCACTTTAAATAAAAGTCAATTGGAATTGATAGAATCCAATAAACAATTATTAAATTCTAAATTTAATAAACACGTTGATAATATTAATTTATTCCACGATATTTATACTACCAGAAAACAAGAATTAAAATATATTGAACAAGGGATTCGTACACTTGAATTTATGATGTTTCAAAATTATGAATTCACTATTCCACTAGACACCGTATTTAAATTGATCCATGCTACTAAGAAATGTCCGTTCATTAAATTTAATCCTTCAAACAAGAAAGAAAATATTTATAGATTGTATTGTGATAAAACTTCCAAAAATGGAAAGAAAATTCCATATTTATCGAAAGCAAAAATATTGAAACTGATTAAAAGCATAACCATGTCAAAACGTGTTACTTGTTATATAGAACACGTAGACGAAGACGGAACTATAATTCCTATTATTCTTGGTTTCGATTCAGGTGCCAACATTTATGTATCTATTGAATTTAAGCAAACAAAGTCAATACCATCAATTGAAAATATTTTAAAGGAGTCAATCAATCCATTTATTGAAATAATTCGAAATTACTTGATTACAAGTGGTTATTCTATGAACCTATTTTCTAATTTATATGATAAAAATGTAGATATTATAGGTATTACATATAATGCCTATATATCAATTGAAAAAAATATTAATATTGATAATTTATTGGGATGTGTATCAAGTGTATTTAATGTTGTTATTGGAGAATTAAAAAAAGGAATCATTATGAGGTATAAAAGAGTAGCAAATTTTAATGAAATGGATAGTATAGATGCATTTATGGTTGAATTATTAAATAGAGGAAATGATGATGAAAATATTGTAAAATCAATTATGGATAATTTCCAAATGAGTGAAATTGATGCTCAATTAAAATTAGCTGAATTAAGTAACAATGTACAAGTAATACAAAATCTAGGAAATAGACTTAAATTAAAAATTAAAAATAATCCTGGATTTTTAACAAAAATAACTCAAGATCAGTATAAACAAAATATTATGATAGAGATGGAAAACATCAACAGTATTTTTTATATGAATGTAATTCCTATTTATATAGATTCTATTATTCGTATTACACAAGATCCAGAAAGTATTAGCATAGATCTCTCTACTATTGATTCTTTATGTAAAACTAAACATATAGACGATATGACATACAAAGATGAAATTATAGCGGACTCTGAAAAACCAATTACACAAAATATACCTGTCGCATTTGTAGCTGAGGATTTGAAATTTGGCGAAGATGTTGAAAAAATACCACAAATGGATAAATCTGTAAATGTAATGGATTTTTTGTTTGATGATGATTCAGAGGAAGAATATGATGAAGGTATAGATGTTGATATTGGTGATGAATTCGTTGGTGGTATTAATTCGAGTGAAGATGGTGTAGATATAGACTTAGATAGTGATGAAGAAGATGGTGTAGATATAGACTTAGATAGTGATGAAGAAGATATAGACTTAGATAGTGATGAAGAAGATGGTGTAGATATAGACTTAGATAGTGATGAAGAAGATATAGAATTAGCTAGTGATGAAGAAGATATAGAATTAGCTAGTGATGAAGAAGATATAGAATTAGCTAGTGATGAAGAAGATATAGAATTAGCTAGTGATGAAGAAG
>Ga0233414_10000065_pt1 | contig 48485 bp, 43 predicted proteins | sample Na_anoxic_10_MG_FD_189020 | JGI IMG/M metagenome (GOLD analysis project Ga0233414, IMG submission 189020) | Seawater microbial communities from Saanich Inlet, British Columbia, Canada - Na_anoxic_10_MG | ecosystem: Environmental > Aquatic > Marine > Inlet | place: Canada: British Columbia... | reverse complement strand
GTGAGTCACTGATTATATCCAAGAAGGTTCCGTCAGAAAAAACCCCCAAGTTAAGCTCTTCTGCTTCGATCTGACCAAAGGATTCAACCCCTTCTGGGAAATCTCTAGTGGATCTGGGGAGGGCGCGGTATGAAATTTGCATATTTATTTGAGGAATCTTTAGGTTTTGGAATGATCCCGTTAGAAATTCCGAAGAACTCTGTATTTGCCCAGATAAAGATTTTACAGACCACCTTGGAGCGTTTTCGATTCCAAGTTCTGAATCTCCGAGAGGAGACACGAGGGAATAATCTCTCTCTGGTGTCGATTGGATTCTCACGACATCTTCTTCTCTTAGATTTTTGTCTTCTTTTGCTTCCAAAATTCTTAAAAAATCCGTTTCACGGCCGGAAAAAACATGCTGAGTGTGCATCTGTGGAGTGCTATCTTGTATTCTGCCCTCGATATCGCTCTGCTCCTCTGTCAAGTCAGCATATTGACCATCATACAAGATATTATCGTCGAAAAAGGCGTAATAAACAGGCTTCCACTTACCAAGGGATAGTAAATGCTTCCCAAATTGGGTCAATTGGATGTCCAATACCTCTTCTTTATCGTCAAAAAACTCCATTCCTATTTGTCCTTAGCCTTAAAGGCGCCGCGTATCTTTCTTTTCTCTCTATTTTCTTTTCTTTTCTCTCTCTTTTCGGCCTTTGCCTCTTCCATCGTCAACTCAGAGGTATATGCTCTATCTTTTTCTTGTGATGGTACCAGTTCCTTGGTAGATCTAACTCCTTTTTGGAGCGCTTCGTTGATTTCTGCGAAAGAATCATTAATGTCGATAGCCTGTTCGGTTGAATATTCTATTTCTGATTCTATTTTTACGAATTCTACCATAGAAAAGTAATCATATGGCCAGTTATAACTATATTTGTATTGTTCACTACCCTGCTCTGACTCTCCGCTTATAAGGCTGAAGTAGTTGTTATTACCTCTCTGCTTTGCTTTAAATACTAACCACTTTACTTTATCTTTGAATGTTTCTAGTAATTCTTTGCTGATTATCTTGTGAGAAAGTTCGGCTGTAGCCTCCTCAAAGGAAGTTCCGGTTGTAGGCATCGTGTTTTGCCAAATATAAGATAAGTCATTCTGATCAAAAGTGTGTGAAAATTCAAATATGTATATCGCGAAAGGATCAACGTTGTCGTTTGCTACAAAATCCATACGAGGAGGTAATATATATTTTTTCATTTTCGATACCATGTCGATGATAGAGTCTCCTGGTCGCTCTTCTGATACAGCCTCAGTGCCATCGCCCAGAACTGAGCGGGCGTTCTTGATTAGATTCCCGCAAACTTTAAAGAATTTTCTCTGTCCGTCTTCAATAATATAGGGAACAGCGACGACGGCTTCGTGAATCACTTTTGATTCAGCCAATCTACCGATTTTTCTGGAGTCTCCTTTCTTAAATCCGACTAAATCAATCAATGATCCCATATTCGGACCTCCGACGTAAAAAGAACCTAAAGATGACTTATTGAGAAAATCAACCGGGATATCTTCAATACTCAGATGTATTCCTTCATCTTTTTCCGGGATTAAACCAAACTGATGCCACATTCCGATCGGTGTTGCAGTTTTTCCAAAATATCCGTCCAAACGATCTCCGTTGTCACTGGGGTCTCCGCCGGTTGGCAACGTTATATTCTCAAATGTTAGTGGGCGCTTTGTTTTATCTCCAAAATTTAATACCGGAGTTTCCATTTTTGGTTCAATAACCCACCTAGCAGAGGAGCCAATATCCGAAGTTGCTGCTCTGTCAAATTTCTTTCCAAATAGATTGATCGATGAATCCAACTGCATGGCATAAGTATCTGCATTAGCTTTGTTCATGGGAAATACGTCGGAGGCGAAGCTGAGTGATGGGTTGTTTGGCCACACACTTTCATTAACTGAGATTCTTTGAGATTTGGTGCTGGCTGACATAAAAAATTCTTCCAAAGTCAGAACTTTGTCGGAGTCTGATGAGTACACTATGTCAATCCAGGACTCTCCATCGTAATAGGGGGGAGTAAACGAAGGGTTTCTTCCGAACAAACTATCTGAATTTTGCTGGCGGTCTCTCGAAGAATTATAGCTCCCAGAGTCATAAATGATCTCCGATCCCATTACCGGGGGGCCAAAAGAGGACGGTTTGCTGTACATCGTTATGGTTTCATGCAAGCCCTCATCGGCATACCAATCAACTGGTAGTGCTTGGGATGTCGGGTGCCTTCTTTCTTTATTCATGCTTCTTTGAATCTTGACCCTCATTCCATAGGATCCAGATTTAAATTCGAATCCACTATCACTTGTATTCGATCTGAAAGATGAGAGGCGCCCGTTTCTCAAAAAGAACTCAACTGTTTCAGCTAAAAAGTTGCTAGTCATGAGTTTGTATAAATTGTCAGTAGATGGAGCAGTTATTTTTGTCGTCATGGTTGGAGAGATGATAGAGCCTCCTGGGGTTGAGGAACTCGACAAGGCGATCTGCGGGTTCACTTCCATATCTACAAATTGTAGTCCATTTGTTATTTCCGGAGATAATATGGCTTCAAATGGAACCCTATAATCCCATTCGGCCTTATCGGTGTCTTTTGGCCCAATTCCATAGTAGGGGGTCGTATGATAGTAAGTATCAATCGATACATCGTCGAGGCCCCAGTTGTCGGCGCCGCCTCCAGCCCAATCTATTTGCCTCCACATTAGCTTGACAGAGCCGGAGCCGATCGGGAAAGATGCTGTATGCTCTAGAAACCCAGAGCCGCCGCCCGCAACCAGATCATCTCCAGATTGAGTAGATCCAGAAGTGAAGACAGATTGAGTTAGCCATGTCATACCACCGTCGAGACTATAACCAAACATAAAATCATCGCCTGCTTCGGGCTCATCTAAATCATAACCTGGATCGAGGTTATCTTCGAATTCTCCTCTGCAATATTTGAAAGTTACCCTAAACGGAGTCTCAAACTCATCTTGAGTTATCAAATACCTCTTGTCTGGCGAATGTGTTCCTTTAAATCTAAAGATCCAATTTGTCTGCGCGGCGTCTTCGCGAACGTCTGGGCCATCTACGGTAGTGTCGAAGTCCCACTTTGCAGTGTCTATTCCGCGGACATATGAGCCTCCGCTGCCAGAATCAAAGTCTTCACTAAAGAGATTGAGTGGCACGATGGCGGACTCTGAGTCTGTGTTTTGGAGCACATATCGAAGGCCCATGAAAGACCCGGTATATATCGGATAATCTACAGCAATACCTGACTTGATAGTATTAAATAGTATACCGGGGGCCATGAAGGGCGCCAGGAGAGGTCGCATTCTAATTTGAGTGTCTTTGTATTCAAAGTCACCACTTGCAGTCACATACTGTGAATATGAACTAGAAAATTTGTTGGCCATCTCCAGGCATCTCTCTGCCGGATAGAAGCCATCGTAAGGTACAAACTTCTTCAAAGCGTTACATCTTAGTGTCAATGTTTTTTCTAAATCACTTATCTCTTTATGGTCAGAATCGATGACTTCAAAAAACTTCATGAAATCGCCGTGAGAGTAAGTTTTGTAAAAATCCTCCTGGCCGGAACTTGCTGATGGTGACCCAAAGATAGAAAGCATGTTCTTGTTGTTTGCCAGGAAATCGCCACTTTGTTCATCGAAATAGAAATCCATATGTTCGCTGATTCTAAACTCTGGGATTATGGAGTAATCTTTATTCTTTAATCTCAGTTCTTCATTGAATCTGTCATAATCATCGTAATATGGCGTAGTGGATGCAGATACAAAATTTCCATCGATGACTTTCCCAGCCAGTTCTCCAGATTGCCATCTTGCATCACCAACAGCAGAGTTAATGAACCCCAGAGAAGCTGTTCCTGGATAGTTTGATTGGTCTGATCCAAATTCTACCTGCGCAACATAAGTGGAGCTTGTTGAATTCGTGTTTATGAACTCCATTCCATTTGGAGACACCACCGAATACAAGGTATTTGGATCCTGCTTCCTGCCGTACATGACTGTCGGAAAGAGATCGGCGACGTAGAATGCTGCAGCATCGTGATCCTCTCTCCACACCATCGTATATTCGTTTTGCAACTCCCCGTTTGTCGAGAGGGGGTTATCATAGTTCTTCGCAACATTAGCGTTTCTTGTAAAATCAGTACGGCCATCTAGGGCCCAGGCGCTTTGGGCGCGAACAAATCCTTGAGAGTTTGTTCCTCCAAACTTTTCAGAACCAAGTGTGTTTCTGTCAACTCTCGATTCGCGCCAGAAAGTATTGGAAAAGTCAGTTCGCTCACGAATTTTCTTGGAGTATAGATTTACTGATGCTGGGTATACTTTTTCTGCATATTTCAAACTAACTAAACTGTATACTGGACTTTCCAGCTTATTCAAAGCTCCGTTTAGATACATATCCTTTATAATATCGTATGGCTGTTCTTCTAATCCATCCACCTCTTCATCAAACTTTGCCAGTCTGTTTAATTTTGGGTTATCAAAATAATTTAGATTATTTCCATAGCTTGCCTGGATCGTCACTGGGCGCACAATGTAATAGGGGTCTCCATTCTCTGGAATTGTCTCCACTCTCATTCCTAGCGTGAATTCAATCGGAGTGTATTTCGAACTAACAGCAGACTCTTTGAATGAGAAAGTCTCACCATATCTTTCGATATATGCTCGACCATTCAATCTTGTACTCGCGCCAGGAGTTCTTGTGACAGTAATGATATTGTTATTTCTATAGTATCTCGCGAGAGGGTGTTCACCTGTTCTGATTTGTTTCCAGTTTGGATATTGGTATGGTCCGTTTCTTTTTAGGAGAATAGCATTTAGCATGCTGGACTTTCCAATGCGGTCGCTCGGGTTGGTGAAACTTGGGATGAGGCTTGTATTGAGATATTCTCCCACATCTGTAGAAAGAGGGTAACCGATAGAAGAGGCGTCAGCATCGATTGGCTCGTAGACATTGTAGTTTAAACCATTATATACAGTAGGAACATATATTTCAAAAGATGGGGTACTCGCGATAGTCTTTAGATCGGCGCCGAAGCCGATATTTGAGACAGCGGGCCTTTCTCTAGAAACAAAATCACTGTAAGGAGAAAATATTACTGGGTCTACATATGTTATTTCTGATATTGTTACTTCGTTGACTGCCCAGTGATCTCGCTTGGGATTTGCAAAGTTCTCTTGGCTAAATCTTATCCTAGCTGTCTGGCCAGGGGTGTTTTGTACAAAAGTGCGGCTTTTTTGGATGAAATTTCCGGCTGTCTCTCCGGTATCCGGAAGCACGCTAGCTGTCACCCAAGTGACACCTGAATCAGTGCTTATTTCAAGAGACATGACCTCATCATTAGTCAGTTGTGGTGCCGCCATGTTGTAACCAGGAGAATACTCAAGGAATTGTATGTCTCCTGTGCCATAAGCATATAAATCTTCGTCATAGGCGCCAGGAATGGTTGCCCAATCAAAAACGCTTGACGATGCCGGTGGTGTCCCAAGGTTAATTATATCCGGATTTGCATCACCCAATTGCCAATAATGAACTTGATTTGATGCTGTTATTTCTGTTGGCCAGAAAGAGACATTTGCGACATTGCCTGGTGTTCCGTTATTGTATAATTCCTGGACTTCTGATTCTGTTAACAGCTTGTTAAACCAACTTATTGAGTCCATGGAGCCGGTCAGGTTGGCTGTTGATGGTAGAAAGAACTCTCCACCTATAACTAATTTTGGGGTGGTCATCGCCGTGGGAGTACCGCTACCGCTGTCTACTTCTCTAGCTGACTCAACCCCGTTAATGTACATTTTGGTCACATAGCTCGGGTCGCCTATATCATCTACTATACAAAAATGATTCCATCCGGCAAGAGGAAGACCATAATCAATCCGATAATCTTTATTCTGTGTAGAATAGAGCGCTTGATATTTCATTGACGCGGCTGTCAATCCGGTGACTAGTCTAATGCTGGTTCCGTTTGCACCCCTGAGCCAAATAAATCTGTTTGATACAGTGGGATAATCTTCTTCCACATTTAACCAGAACGAGACAGTCTCTGTCCCTTCGGAAGAGCTTACCGAAAGGGCATTTCCACTCAGGGCGGCGCTTCCATCAAACTCCAAATACATCCGGCTTGCTGGATTCTGAAAACCTCCTCTTGCATAAGAGTAATCGACCCTGAAAGGGAGATTGTAATCATTGGCCGTTGTCAAAAGCCTTGGGTCCGCCGAACCTGTTCCCAGATTTGTCCCCATTCGTGCGATCCAGTTATCTGAATCGTCACTCTGTCTCATTGTGACAGATTGCGACGTCCAATTTACTAAGTCCAGGCTTGATGTGAATGCGTCAGAAAAAACAACCTTTTCTCTTGTTGTGAATTCAAATTGATTTTCATCCCAATACCCAAGACCCGAAGGGTCTACTGATTCGTATGAAGCATTAATCCACGCATATTGCAAGTCACTTTGCGGGATTGGGTGATTTACCCAGTAATTATCATAAAGTGATCCAGTCACTATAGCAGTGCCGCTTAGTTCTAGTCTTCTTTTCGTGTTTCTATTAACCTGATATAGCGATCCGGTACCGGAATAGTCCAGTGGATTGACGGAGGATGAAGGTCCGTCGTTAATGTCTCCAGTATTCGAGAAATATCCGAATTGATTGATATGAGATGTCAAAAGCTCGTTTTCTAGACTTCTAACTGTGTAGTTTCTGGCATTTAAATCGTTATTAAATGAAAGTTCTGCTGAATATCTATCCAAACCTGGGCCACCGTTTGAATCTCCCATGGTTTCGGGGCCTCCTGGCGCGGAGAATCTCGATACTATAGTAGACTCATGTCTGCCTCTTTGTATTTTTGGAGTATCCATTAAGCCAGCAACATAGATTGACGGGGTACCAACAGGATTTAAATCCCAACCTCCCGCTTCGACCCAGGCGTGGTTATTGATATACCTTCCTGCAGTTTGAACGACTTGGTGATCTTTCGTATAATTACCATATGGGCCCTTGATGTTTCTAATATTCAGGGGCCTTTTGGCTGTCTCGTCACGATAATACATTGCGCGAGGCTTATCGACATCTGGATGAACAATTCGAAAAGTTCCTAGATCGAACTTTCTACCTTCTGGACGATTATTTACATTGTCGGAGCCGCTGTTTATGGGAGCATGTCGATATTGCAAGCCTCCAACGTGAGCCTCTGTGAACGGGCCCTGCGCTGGAACCTCTATGTCTGGACCATACGAGTCTTGATGAAAATCACCCGTCGTCGTGACATCTGTATCAGGGACTTTGAAGAAAGAAGCGGGGCCTAGAAATCTGAAGCTGTTTACAGTATAATCGTCCGTGAAGGGGATTTTCTTGGCAAAGATATCATTATATGGCTGATATACCCTATTATCTACACAGTCTACTTCATATTTTAAATTTGAATCTTCGAAAATCTGTAGACCATCGGTTGTTCCAAATTTAAATGTTGTTCTTGCAAAATTCTGTTTTTTCTGCACTGATGGGTTTGCGCCGCCCTTCAAAACCTTTGATTTTTCGGTTCCCAGTCTGTATGGGGTCGAGTAAGATCGATTCAGTGCGCTTATTGATACATCTAATATATCTTGCCTCCCCGCATCAACCTGCGGGTTCCCAGAAGATATGACCGGAGAAGTAATTGCATCGCCAGCCCTTGAGGCCCTTTGTTTCCACCACGGACAATTTGTATCTTGCTGATTATTTATTGGGTGGTGCCCCTTCTTCCAGTTATACAGCAACTCATTTATGCCGCGGGCGCCGGATTCGGGGTCGACTTGGGGCATTTCTAGAGTTGGAAATTTTGTCCAATATTTATTTCTCTCAAGAATGTGACTTTCCACCATTGTTCTAATCTCTTTCGAAACATCGGCGGACATTGGAACTAGCTGTTGGAGCATTATATTAAGGGAAGAGTCTATCCATTTATAAAATTCAATATATTTGTCTAAATCTGGAGTATTTTGCACTCTTTCAAAGAAGAGTTGGCGTAATTTTTCCATGGATTTATATTTTTGCCGGTATCTATTGACCGGATCGCCGATTAAGTTGTTAAAATCGACAATAGTTGAGAAAATATTCAGCATTTCATCAGAAATTGTCTGATACATGCTTTTTTCGAATGCATAAAAGAAGTTTACAGGCCGCGTATCTCGACTAAAATATATATCAGACTCTCCAAGCACGTTAATGGCATCTGAAGACTGGATAACTTCTGGTGCCACCTGTTTTCCGCTATACACATATTTTACATCTATTACTTTTTTGTCATCTGGGAGGAAAAAGTCTCCTCGACCAGTATGTTGCATCTTTACTATGCTTCCGAGCCAGCCATAGCGATCAGAAAGACTCAAAGAGCCAGAAGAGAAATCTTGTACAGTATACCCAGCGTCTGAGATGGTAGGTATTCCAGAAATTCCAGCGTCAGAGGAAGTTACCGTTGAGAAATCCCAGTTTAGGGCGAGAGTTTCTGCTTGTGGTACTCTGATACCGTCTAAAGACGTGATATATAGATATGTACTCTCGTATGGGGATTTGGTTCCGTAATTTGAAGGATCTCTAGCGTGAGTTTTAATGACGTCGTCATCCAAATAGCTAGTCCAGTACCTCAATGATGATATCTTAGTGTCGGCAGGGTCAATTGTTGAGCCAGTGAAATCTTGGCGGCGCCCTCCGAGATACAATCTCCTGGGACTTGTCCCGAATGAGCTAGTAACCGACGCAGTCAGGAGGAATTCGTAGTTTACTACACCGACTTCAGAGTTGACACCGTAAAATTCTATAATGGGAGAAGAAGCGCTAGACCCACTAACTAAGTCTACTCCAGTGACTGGAAACTTATATCTTAAAGCGAAGTTCCATTTCTGATTATCATACACGTCCTCGAAAATATCAGTCGTAACATTGATCGATGCATCTCTATTTCTTAGCTGGAAATATACATTTTTAGATTCCAATTCTTCTCGAATGGCATATATTTGTATGTTTCTATCGTCGACCAAAGGAGGCCATGAGAGATCAGAGGCGTCGAGTACCCCATGGAAGCCGAAAAGAGAAGATGACAAAAATGGAGTATCAAAATAAAGCGGATTGTCTTTTCCGAGTTTTTTCGGAAAGATCACTTCGGCTTCTATCGTAAATGGAACATATTCACTCTCGGAAGACGCGGTGATAAAAGAAGTGGTATTGGGATTTGAACTTACTGTCTGCTGATATACCGTAGCTGCGAATCGATCAGGATGGTTGAAATCTGCATACCTCTTTTTTATAGTAGTCGTCCTATAATTATCTTTTAGATCATAGCTGACGTTATTCCCATAAACATTTAATCTTATTAGTTCATCGTCTACGCCGTAGCAGCGAACAATATTCCTAAAACCCTTTTCAGTTCCCTTGGATTTATAAATATTGATTAAATTGTTATAAACATTCTGATATATCGTATTCTTAATATCTGTTAAATCTAAATCATATTTTCTATCATCGTCGCGATTCATTATTTGAGCTAAGACATCGGCTGACGCGAATATCTCTGGTGCGACGAAGCCCTGAGATTCCAATAATCTGCTGCTGAAAGTTTTTGGCTTTATTACGTTGGGATCATTATAGGTTTTTTCTCTTAAGTGTGGCAGCGCCTCCATCTGTAAATGCAGGCTATCAAAATAGCTAGCCATTATTTGAGTAAGCTTTAATACATTTTCTGAACCTATTTCATCTTCTTCTATAATCCATGATGGGACCGAGTTGTATATTGAGGTATTATTATTCAAATCGTATGCAGATCCCGACGCTATTAAAGCCGTTTCGAGTCTTACAACCTTGGGGTGTGTCGAATATATTATCGGATCTTTAAACTCACTTATCTCCCCAAGGTGCTCGTCGATGGCGGACCCTGTCGAACGAGCTTCGGGAGTATAACCTACCCAATCCCCGTTAGAGATTCTACCTGAATAATCCAAAGCGGTGGAATCTATCGAGTTATCACCGGTGACCCCTTCATTAAATTTTAGATAAACACCCAGATCTGTATTTGAGTCATCGATATTTGTGCCGCCGCCATATTGTGTAAACCAATATTTTCCGATTTGTTCCGAGGTCCTGGCTGTCTTCCAGTAGCGGAATTCGTCAATTGAGCCAGAGAGTTTCGCGAAACCATCAGAAGGAAATCTGATGCCGGCAGTTAAGGTGCCTTCGCGGGCGGCGCCGACATTAAGTTTGAGCGCGCCTGTTACTTCCGACAAGGTGGCTGCGGTTATATTTTCACCGACGAAGGCGCCGTCGAAATATACCTTCTGCTTTACAAAGCTGGCTGAATTTTGGACAGAAAAGGCGTAATGATGCCAGCGGCCGTCAAACATCTGATCACTGTTAAGAGGTATCGCACTCCCACCTCCGCCATAGGCCACAATAGTAGTGTCATCATTGGCGCCGAAGAGAATTCTTTGTGCCAGTGGGTCTGCGGCGCCGGAAGTAAACAATCCGATAGTAACGGATCCAGTTACACCGTTAGATAACATGACCGGAACTTCCAGATCCGTGCTTCCAGTCATCATTGAACCGCTTGGCTTAAGCATCCAAAATTCTATCGTCACACCATCATCAAAATCACATTTTAAGTTTGATGTTCGGTTTGCTGAAGGATTATAAATATTCGCATATTCAAACCGCTCCTGTAGAGAGCCACTTATATATTCGGAAGGGGCCTCATTTGGGCCTCCAACGACTTGAACGTATTCTGGGGTATTTGGCTTAGCAACAACCACTGAAGGGGGGATCAGAAAAGTCGTGTCTACTGTTCCCCACCCGTTCGGAGAAAAAGTAGAGTAACCAGTTGATCTTGGATATTTATTATCCAGAAGATAGAGATCCAAATAAGAAGATTCATTTCTAAATTGGGCCTTCTCCTTCAGGGACCCATCGTAAGGATAGTCGTTATAGACCCTACTGAGGGAGTCTTTATAGTATCTTTCGGCCTTTCCGTATCTAGCAAAATTTTCAGGGTATCTGAAGTTTACTACTGGTATGAATCTGTCTTTTTCTTCCAATCTTTGTTGCATATTTCCCGAAGATTCAACTTTTTCTCCAAGATTTTCAAGATTTTCATTAGATAAGATTTTATAAGAATTAGCGTTATCAAAAAGATCTCTTATTGTCATTGTGTTTCCAGATTTTCTACTCTAAATTTCCATTCATAAGGCTGCTCAACATAACTTAGAACCGGTTCGCTATAATAAGCGACTTTTATCGAATATGAATATCCTGGCTCTAGGAGGTCCATGCTCACATCAAAATAATTTCCACTCACATCAAATGACATTTCTGTACTTTTTTCACTTCCAGTTCCGAAAGGGATGATTATGAGGTCGTCTATATTTCTGTGAATTTGATAAGAAGCACTCTGAATAGTTAGGGTATCGTTAGCTTTGTTTGCTATTGTATAAATAGTTGGGCACCAATCTTTTTCTCTCACATAAAACCTAAACCTTGGGGTTTCGTGATTATAATATATTGGCCTTAAGTTTGTGAGATTTGTAACATAGGACGGATATGGATTATAGGTTGAAGCTGCGTGCTGCTTTATGTTTATGGCGCCCGTGTGATAACACTCGGTAAAGGTCGGATTGAACCAACGGTCATATAGTACGCTAGCCGTAGTGTCTACAGCAAATGATGCTTCGTAGATGCCCTTTGAAATTTTCGGGGCCAGGATATCACTCCCAATCTGTTCGGTGCCCCCAGGGGTTGTATATAGTCTGACACTGGCCGTGCCGGTTGATACCCCAGGAAGATCGAAAAGTCTTCCGTTAAATTCATTATATAAGAATAGAGATCTAGTGTTTTCGCCAGAAGGTAACAGAGAACTGCTTGCATAAAAGTTTCCCCTGTCATCTTTGATAGAACTATCCCATCTAGCCTCAATTGTGGGTCTCTTAAAAAAGAACTCTGACCCCCTGCCAAAGAATTTTTTCGTATAATAGCTCGTTCTAGATCCTCCTAAATTGTTTAGCTCGCCGGCGGTCGAGTCCTCGCCTGCAGATCCAGAATAATAAGCTTCCTGGCTAGAAGTAATATGGACTCCGAGTCCGTACTTATCTTTTGTTCCATCTAGCCATTCTTCAACTATTGTGGTGATGTTGATTTCTAAATCTTCAGTGCCTTTATCCATGGTTTGCTGATATGCAGGGATCGCGTGGTAATCGCCGCCATCTCTGGTCCAAGCCTCTGCACTTGAGGCACTCATCCAAGTTGATCCGATGTCGCCGGCTTCGACAGTATCTTTGTACTCGTCCATATCCAGGCCGGTACCTTCCTGCCAAGATCTAGAGACTGCCTGAACGTTCAAGATGAGGTCGCGCGGGACTGTTTGAGAATGTCTGGCGTTATGCATTTTCAGATAGAAGTTTATTTCTCCGGCCTCTGGAATTACGCCGGTCGCTCTGTCTGTCGAAATCTTATTTATTGGAAAGTTTATCAAGATCCTGGTTAATTCTGTAGAATCTGATGAGGCCTGACCATAAATGGAGAAAACTTCCAGGACGTCCGATGCGCCCATATTGGCGTCGGTTCCGCGAGTTCTCAAATTTGTTTTATAAGCATTCGTGATTGTATTATCCGAGTTTGCTACATATCTTTTGATACCCATTATTTGACTGTTCCTTTAATATCTTTATCGGCAAACTTAATCTCGAAAGAAACGTTATCTGGGGCTTTTATATATCTTCCGTCTGCAGATTTTTGATCGTTTAGATTGAATCGAGTATCCGAGTATAGAGCGCCGTTCTTTATCGAAATCTTAACGCTTTGAGTGTCAACCACCCCAACGACATCATTCAGAGTGTTATAAACATCCGTGATATAAAAAGATTCGCCCAATAAAAGTGGTTGATTAAATTTCTTCTTCAGAGCGTTGACACAGGCTGTCAAGACGTCATACTTATTCTTGTCTGGATCTGCTATCACTTTGAATCCAATAGCAAGATTTATTATTTTGCCGTCTATAATATCAATAGTGTCATTTATCATTTTAATATTATTCAACCACACTTTAAGATTATCCTTCAATGTGGAGTTTGCTAAAGTTAGACTTCCATTTGAATCCTCCGATAGCACATATAAGTTCAAGTTTCTCTTGAAAGAATCCGGATCCCTCGTTATCTTACACCTTTTTATGGCACCAAACTTGGCTGGCATCGCATAGACCATGGCTTCATAATCAGTCTTTGTTACGGCCCTGTTCTGCGTTGCAAAGACGTTCAAAGTTCTGACCTTTAATTCTTCTGATGTTGGATTAGAAACGTCGCCTACGATGGGGGTGGGATTATACACCTCCAGAGACGCATCAACTTGCTGGACAAGCGCAGAGTTCAGTTGCCTGACATTTCTGTAAGAATAGTTCGTTTTCCCAACATTAACCAAAGTTCCCACCGGAGAGTTTACATTGTTCGCTTTATTAACTCGGTATCTAACGTTCAAGGAGGTATTCACCGGAGCAACACCAAATTTATCCGTCTGCAACAGCCTAGATGGGTCGAAATTAAAGTCTGATATATAACCTCGACCATTCATTTGTAGCACCACGCTTGATGGCTCTGCGATATCGGCTTCAGAAGAAGCCTCGTCCTGAGAGCCATATCCAAATTGCAGATAGCTGTTATTCCCCTCTCTCTCTAGAGTAAATCGTCTAGGAACCGAAAACGGGCGGATAAGAGATGGTACTATATCATTATCTGATTTTCTATTTGTGACGTCCTTGTAGATAACATCCTGAGATAGGTGTTCTACTTCGTAATATTCATTCCCGTCCGAATCAAAGACAGATAGAACTTCCGCAACTTTGGGAATAGACAGGAAAGATCTTCTGAACTTCTTATAGTCACCTATTTGGAAGTTTTCCTCTACTATCCTTCCGGAAATGACGCGGCCTTTTGCCCTTATTGCGTAAGATACCGGTATTCCAGTTGAAGTATTCACCTTGGCTACGATAATTTCATTATTCGGGTTTTCAAAGTTAACGTCCTCCACCAAAAGATATGGGGCGCCGCCATTAGAAGAGAACTCACTATCCCTTTTTAGGATAGGAGCGTATCTCAAGTCGGGGCCTAGGCCAGTTGAGTTTGCTGGTACCGTCAGATAGAACTCTGCGATGCCAGTAGATGAAGGGCTACTATTATCTTTATATCCATATTGCCTAGCATGGCGAGTAACATTTTTAAATTCTACAGCAGAATCCATAAAAGATTCGTTAGCTTGGTAGTCTAAATAAAAGGACATAATGTCACCAATATAAGCCACTGTATCGATCATCAGTGAACCAAAACTTGCCTCATTAAAGTCTCTATATACAGATGGGTAACTCCTTTTAGCATGGTTAATCAAGTCTCTTCTTATAGACTCGAAATCTCTGCTAGTATAATTTATTGGTGTTTTCTTTTTTGCCATTTATTTTTTTTCCTATATTAATTAGTTTCTTCTACGTTATTGGAATAACTAATGTTCGAACTTTTGCTGCAGGCTTAATAGAAAATTCGACAGATACTGATAAAATGTTATTATCGGCTAGCTCATTTGATCCCATAAGGGGCGATTCATTAAAAAGTATATTTTTTATATTTATTTGTGGGAGATATCTTGCTGCCTGTTCATATATCTTTGAACTCAATTTTCCATACACTACAGAAGTCCCTTGTTCGAACAAAAACTTCCTAATCCCCACTCCGAAAAACGGGTCCATCATTCTTTCGCCAGGATTCGTAAGTAATAGCATTTTTAAATTCTGTGTCATAGCCTCAGTTGTCTCTTTAGTGAGTCTATAAACCCCATCTTTTTTATCAACGCTGAGTGGTAGTTTTGGTGATATTCCTGCCATATTCTTCGCCCTCCTCTTATTCTACATCATCCGGCTTTTGTCTCAAGTTTCTCTTTTGCTTTCTTGTTAACTTCAAAGTATTGACTGAAGCTTTCATAATTCCCTCTGATATACCAGAGCCAATCTTCTTGCTCGGCTTTATTTCTGACGATATTTGATCGATAAACTCAGAAGACCTTCCATAATAAAATTGTTGAGTGGTTGACTTAAGATATTTTTTGCTCATCTCCAAAATCTCCCCGTTCCAAAGAGTAAAAGCTGATGGAAGTAGATTATCTCTATCTGTCAAAGATTCGACAAAGTTCTCTATTACATAAATAGTCAAGTAAGTCAAGATATCGGCAATTGGGAAGCATTTTTCAAACAAAGTCTTAAATTGATCATTGTCTAGCATACTCCTTGCCATTTCTTTATATAAATCTTGATTCGAAAAATCATCGAATACGGCCGGCCGTTCTTCAAATACGAGTGGGAAAACATAATACGTTTGCTTTTTTCCCGACACTATAAAAGATTTTACCTTGTTAAATTTGAGGGCTAAGGCTTCGTTTAGTGGGGCAATATCCGACCAATTGAATATTTCAGAAAAATCTATTGGCATTACCATCGACATTCTCGTGCCCATGGCTGTATCAAACTTATCAATCTCCAAAGGATTTATGTTTGATGGGCTCGCTATCGTTGACAGCCCAGTCTCTTTATCGGTTAGTTTTATATATTTTTCTAAAACAAATGGATAAAAATATTTGCTCTTTTTCTCATTCTTCTTTTCGTCCGTTTCAAAAACAAAATCTAAATCACCAAGATAGTCATCTTCGAGATCCGAAGGAACATAGATTGGAAGTCCAGATTCTATTGACCCAAACATCCACTCTTCTTTTTCCAGCATATCCGAGACGATATTTTCCACACTTGGTTTATAGATATTTTTAGTCTTTGAAAGAACTGTTCCCATTTCCTCTTTGACAATTTTTGATATAATATCTTTGATATTTGGAAGACTATTGTCCAGGAACTCTTTGAACTTTTTATCTTTATTTCCAGAGGGATCCCAGAACTTTAAACTTTCCTTTATTGACTCCAGGGACTTTTCGGTAGTAATATCCAGGTCTTCAAGGCCCAGGTTTGTCAAATTTGAATAACTCTGGACTACTTGTTCTAGGAAAATATAATAATATCCCTTCTTTCCCAAGGTTCCAGGTATAAACTTCATAGTCTTCCTGCTCTCGTTTAGGACGCCCTCTAAAACTTTATCCACGATATAAGACACGTACACATCCCGGTAATTATCGTTGTCCATTGCATATATTTGGAATGCTGCAGTACCCTTCAACAGAGCCTCGTAGAGATGAACTCTAATTATTGACCTCATCAATCCTGCGAGTCCAGCATTGTTAAGGCGAGTATTTATCCTGCAAAAGGGAGATTCTTTTATTTTTGGAAGATTTGGGAGAGAAATTCTTGGGTCATCGGGCATATTGTCATAATATTCCTGAGTCTTTGGTGCCAGATCTGCAAAGTCGATCAAAGGGGGTTTGTCGCCAAGAAGCTCTGACTGTGCCGTCTCCATATATATCTCCACCCAATTTGAAAACCCTGTACCAGGTTCATAATCGATATAAAAAGACTCCTCACCGTATGTATCCTCATCCAGAAACACCATTTTCGGCGTTCCAACTGAATCTTCTATCTTCCCAGATGCCGGAGACCATGCGCGGTCGTTGTCTCTTATTTCTTTTGTTATCTTCCTGATCATCGACTGAATGACGCTCTTATATAAAGTGTCTTCCGCGTAACTCTTTAGTGCGGTCAAGACATTTGCTCTCACTTCTGAATCGAGGGACTCGCCGATATGATCGCTCCAGATCTCAAGTACCCAATCGCCGAAAATATCTGACGGTGATTTACTTTTAGAGGAGAAGCTGTCAATAAAATCATCAACGTTATCATCTTTTTCGTACCTGACAACAAGCTCCTTCTCATCTCGGTATTCGCTCCCATTGAAGAATAGGTTTTCACCGATTTCATATTGCAGAGCTAGTTCATAATTGTCTTTTGTATATCGAGATTCTACTTTGTAGGGGCTGGCTCGGAACACGTCAAATGTCCCAGAAACCAGAGTATCTTTCAAATCTGAAATATCTTTTGGAATATTAGGGCCTCTGCCAAAACTTAGGCCGCTGCCTGCGCCCAAAATATCATCCGATATCTTTGAGAAAGGACGTCCTTTCTCCGACGCGAGCACCATGTCTAAGAACCCTCGACTAGTAATGTTGTTTGGATTTCCAATCGTCATGTCAGAGATAGCTATAGTATTCATCGACTTGTATAGGGTCTCGTAAGTGTCAGATATCACCCTTGCTGTAGATTCGTCTTCTGTCGGATATAGTCCGTCCTCTTGATTTCTCGGATCAGTAGACATCGGAGAAACGACTGGGCCTTCGGGGGTTTGCTTTATGGGGATATCTCCCAAATTCGCGATTAAATCCTCTGGGCTGGCCAAGGCTTTTATCAGGTCGCCTAGATCATCCAGGGCCAGGTCTTCGGCTTTCTTTAACTGATCGGCGATTTCTTCAGGAGTCAAGCCTTTGTTAGCCAGTGCTGCGCTGGAAAGACGGTTAGCCATTTCTATCTGCGGTGGTAAACTACATAAATCAACAGTTATTCTTGGGGCGCCGAGGACTGTCTCGATGTCTTCCTGGGCCTGTAGGGCATTCCTGTCTATGAGATTCCCGAGGCTTGAGAACATATTATCTATATCGCTATCGGATGGGAGCGAGTCAGAAATATTCTTATTTGGAAGATTATCAATTGCTTGGCGAACCTGGCTTAAAGTCTCGTTATCCGAAGCACCACTGAATAGGTCTATAATTTGTTGATTACTGAGTGATATTGAGATAGAATCTATGAAGTCTCCGACATCTTTATCGGTCGGCTTTTTTCTTGCCGGGTCCCATATGGAGAAGGAATTAAGCAACTTATTAATTGACTTGTTTACTTCTTTATTTGATGAACCAGGTCGTGTTAGATTTTTCTTAAGAATGTTTTTCACTTTGTCGCGCGGCGCGCCGGCGATTTTGTCTGGCTTAACCTTATCTGAATCCGAAAAGATAGCTGATAATACCTTCTTTAGCAGAATCTTTATGATTTTCATGCTGATCTTTTCAAGCTTTTTCTCTGCTAAATTTATGGCAATTTTTCCAAAATCCCCAAAGCTAGGAATTGGTATTTGCGGGATGTAAGGAAGAGTAATATCATTTAATTTTGATTTATTCCTGGTTCTATTTTTACTATAATGAGATTTTACATCTAACGAATTCATCTTCCTGCGACTAGAACTGGACGATGAGGAGTTTTTTCTATCTCTTTCTGCATTTCTTCCGCCTGCGCCTCTTCCGCCTGCGCCTCTTCCCGCTGCGCCTCTTCCGCCTGCGCCTCTTCCGCCTGCGCCTCTTCCGCCTGCGCCTCTTCCGCCTGATGATCTAGAAGAATTTCGAGAAGCGGCACGACCTGATCGTGGCGAACTTGGACCAGAAGAACCTCTTGACGAGCGAGAAAATGAAATATCTGGGTTCAAGTCTATATTAAATCTAAATATCTTTTTAACTACATCTTTGTCGGTTACAGCACCAGTCTTCTCCAGCAAATCTACAAATTTTTCTGGGCGTATTAAATCCTTATCGACCATGTGCAGGAAAGTCTTTTTTATCCTTTCAAAATTTTGATTCTTTTGTATTCCTGGGATTCCCAGGCAGATATCTTTTGGCAGTTGGAGCGGATTAAATAGGCCAGGCCTAACTATGCTTGAAATCTGTAAGTCGTCTATATTGGGTATAGGAATGTTTGGATTAATTTCTGGCCATGCTATGTCCACAAATATCCCTTCGATCTCCCTCTCTATGCCACCCAAAAGATCTCCACCGATAGTATTTGAATATATTTCATATAGCTGCTCGTCCGGTATAACTGCCAAAATAGATGATACTGTCTGCTTCATCACTTTGTCTAGCGGTAAAGATTTTATCTTCTTTAATATCCCTTCAGAGAGCAGTGCCGATATCCCAGATATACCAAGAGGATTTAAAACATCAGAATACAGATCATCCAAGTTTTCAGCCATCTCTACTGCATCTTGGATCGTATCGATAATCGGATCGACTGATTTAACAACTCGATTTAAAGAATCCTGAGTTCTCCTGCGGAGAACTGATGGGTCTTTCAAGATGTTATCAAGTTTTTTCTTCTGATCCCACGTATAACCAGTGTCAAACTCAGATGGGATACTTTCATTGAATGACTCGCCAAAGCTCGTCAAATACCCCTTTACTTCGTTTCCAGGCACTACTTGATTATATGAGGAGTTATTATCCGACCCAAGAGACGGGGAAGACGTATCTTTTGGTGACCTTGGCGGATATACATAATCTTCTATAAACTGGTTAAACGGTGGTGGGCTGTCTGAAGAGTATTTTCTATAGATATCTGGAAGGCTCTTTACAAAAGCTAGCGTTGTCTTATCGTTGGCCGGACTTTTCGTGGAGAAAGATTTGAAGCCTTTTTCGGCCTTTTCCCAAGATTGGGTTTTGTCTTTGAACCACACAGAATTAAGATTGTGGTATGTCTCTTTCGGATCTGATTTATATAATAATCCTATTTTATCTAGCGATTTATCTTTCATCGATATATCATTATTATCAAGGAAGTCACTCAACTGCTTTTTAAATATCTTTAGCTTCTTTATCTCGTTCAGAAATCTCAAATTGGGAACATTGTATTTCCCGGTCCTATGAGCGAATTCATAATCTTTACCAACCTTTGTTAGTATATTTCCTAATCCATTAAAATATTTATCATAATCTTGTCTAGATATCTCGACAAAGTACCCATTATCCTCTGCAGGCTGCTGCGATGTGGTGGTCTTTTTGTCTATTTGTTTCTTTATTCTTTGATATTTTTTAAGTGGAATCGAACATAAAATCTTCCTACTTTGATTACTTTTTGTCGGAACATATGTGTCCTTTACTTGAATATCTTTATCCGACACATACTGTTCTATGTCAGACTCTTCCATCTTTGAAGATAGTCCATCCATATCGCCCAGTTGGACCATCGCAGTTGACAGAATTTCGTCATTCGACTCATCGTTAGCAAAAATTACAACAGAATACTCATTATTCCTTTCATCAAAAAAGATTTCCTTGTCACCCATCTTGGTCCAATCTGGGACCGCTGCATTGGGTTTTTTCTTTTGGGCGGTGGGTTTTTTTGATTTTACCTTTCCTTTCGGTACGGCTTCTCCCCTCTCGATCCTCTGCATAAAATCTTTTTTGTCTGCAGCGGCGCTTATTTGATCTTTGATAGATTCATTTTCACTATCGAGATCATCAATATCTATTAATTTGTTGTCTGATTTGTCTCCTGCAATTTTTGCGCCAAGAGATTCATTTTTATCAAAAAGAGCCATTATGTTGTCCTATTATATCTGCTATTAATATTAACTGGGCCGATATTTTTTAAGTAGTTAACCTTTGTTGAACTCAGATTGAAGCGATTCAACATATTTGGAATTTTAACCAAAGCTGTATTTACTATCCCTATCAATGGTGTTCCCACTATAAGTTCAATAGATGGAGTTGTTGGTGCGCCAGGTATCGTAGTGACGTGGACGTGTGCGGATACTAGCTTATTGTAAGTCTTTTGAGATTTCATAAAATCATCTAATATGGACGACAATTTATCAATTCTTTCAGAAAGATTATCAAGGAATAATACCAGATTATCCCCCTTCGGGATTGGCTGGAGGCTTTCTACTTCTTTTTCTATCCCTACAATCTTTCTACTCTTATCGTCATTCCCGGCGTTAAGTTCTATGCCAGGTGTCGAAACCATGGTCGCTCCGATGGAATTCTGCGGGTCAGTTCCAGTAACTAATTTTATTCCTCCCGAGCGCGCTACTATTCTAGTTGCGTCGGCTTTTAAAACAGCCGCGGATTGCTCTTTGGAGTCGCCTATTTTTCCAGCAACGATTCCAAGATTGTAGTCCACATCTGACAGTTGAGAGATCAACATCCTCGCGGAGTCCATCATCATGCTTGGATTTGCCAGTATATCGTTCTGGGGGCCTCCAGGCGCCATTGACTGCAAGCCGACAATGGTGTCGATTGAGGCACAACCTGTGCCGCCGGCGCCGCCGTAGCCAGATCCCACACTTGAGGGCCGATCTTTACCATATATTGTCACCGCATTATGATCATTTCTGATTACCGTAGAATTTTGTGCTCGGTCTAATTTCGGGTGTGCATCCGGTATATGGCTATTATTCATGCCAATCTTGGGGTTGTTCAAGTCTATTTTCTCTTGTTGTATTTCAGAGATATTATCAATTTGTCTTACTTTTTTCATTTATTATTCCTTACGAAGAAAGAGCTTCTGCGTTTAGTTCTTTTTGAGTAGACTCTTCTTCTTCGTCATAAACGGCGCGCCCATTAAACTGTGAATCCCAAAGAGGATTATCTCTGGGCACGGTAGAAAATTGTCCGGCGCCAGGGCGGAATTCCCAATGCCATCTTTCGGATCTGACAGTTCTTATGAATCCATATTTCCAAGCGTTCAAGGAAAGCCATCGATATTGCTTTGTTATTCTTTGTGGTGCAGAATATTTGATGATACCCATTCCAGTGCTAACATCTGCGGCAGTGCCTCTCTGGTGGGCTGAATTTCCAGGGAGGGCTGTTTTTGGATTACAGTAGACTCCTGGCTGTAGTGGAGGTTTACTGCAGTTGTCGATTCGAAGGCCTTCTTGTGTTTTATCGCTTCTGGTTCTGGGTGGTAATGGGTTTCCATCCCAGTTTACACAATCTGATGTCTGCGTAATAGCATTAAAGGCCTCTTTGGTTAACGCGTCCTTCTCCCACGGTATCCTAAATCCGCTGTTCAAATTTATTGCAACGCCCTCTGCTTTGGCAGCGCGTAGAAGAGAGACCAAATGAGGAGCTATTTCCCGATTCACGAGGCGATTATCTATGACAACTGTCTCTATCATAGCGCCTGTAGATGAAGTTATATCAGGGCCATCGCACATATTTGAGATGTCTGCAGGATTATCTGCCAGCTTTGCCAAGGGTCCGATATCGGATTTAAAAACACTGCTAATGGGGTTAGATAGGTCACCAAAAGCACTAGTTGCAGAGTTGTGGGCAGAATTTGGGTCTCCCGGATTAAATGAAGCTATGGTGCCAGGGAATCTACTTTCTACACCGAGAAGTCGGCCCGTTGTTTTGAGTTCATCACTAAAGGATACCCTTACTTGATCTCCAACTTTCGGCAATTCTTCCGACATATTGTTGTCAAGAGGCATCAAAAAGTGGGGATAAAAAAGAGACATAACTGCATCGTCAAACTTAAAGTTTGAAAAAAACATCGAAGACACCAGGGAAGAGCCGGCTTCTAGAAGTGCGTTCGTCATAGGGCTAGCCATGTGTTCCATGGGTATTCTTACATAAACCTTTAAATAAGTCAGAGCACCATTCGGATCGGCGTAATTGCTTGAATAATTGTCAACCAGGGAAGAGGCTTGGACGATGACCGGTTCGGATGCGACTTGGCCGACATACTCGGCTGGGCCTTCACCACTGGTCAGATATTCAAGAAAAGAGTTTATCGACTCTTTTACTTGCCACGTTCCTTTACCGTGGCTCTCAGATCGAAACGGTTTTGTTTTTCGGTTACCTCTCCTATTCAGGGCGCCTGGAGTGACAAGAGACGTATTGTTGCTTACAGTTTTTGACATTATTCATCTATCCCTCCGGACTGAATTAGGTCAAAGATATCTTTTTTATCTATATCGGATAATCCAGCATCTTTTGTCTCTTTCTTTTGCAATAGTGTAGAAATCTTAACCAGTTGCTCATTTGATCTTTGGAGTGTCTCGACATATTTGGCCGCAGTGATGCCAACCTCCCTATGTCTTTGCTCGTCTTTGCTCAAATATATCATCACGTCGTCAAGAAGTCTCTTTGTTATGTCTCGATCGTTTCGTATATTTTTTATTGCTTCTGTTATATATTTTTCAAGTTTATTATCCAAAATTATACATCTCCTCGGTCCCACTTTACCTTAAAAATATCGTACCTTTTTCTCATTTTAGTCAAACTGTTGACAATCTGCTTGGTACTAAGGCCAGTAATCTCTCTCATATAAAGATAAATAGCTTTTTTATTAAAAATTTCTATGTCTTCGCAGTTACTAACCAAAATTTTAACTGCTTCAAGAACCTTTTTCTCATTTTCTTTTAATTTAGCAACGTCCCAGGTATCTATTTCACCCAATAAATGAGACCAAAATTCATCTTTCTCTCTATTCTCATCATATTCGTTTTCAACAGAAACATATTTCAGATGAAGTTCTTTCGACAGATCTTCAAAATCCATTTCTCTCTTGAACTTCTTTTTATTTTTCTTAACCTTCTGGATAAACCAGTTTTTTGTCACGACTGAAAAATATGAGAATGCCTTCGAGCCCTTTGATGGATTAAACTTTTCAAGTATCGTAACGAGCCATATTTTACACTCGTCTTTCAAGGCCTCTATGTTCGGAAGAGACGTAAATCTGTAGGTTAAGACGATTTTATCAACCATTTCGTTTAGGGCGGGGCCTATCAGATTTGTATAGAGGTCCTCGCGCCTCTTAAAATCATCAGTATTATTAAACTCAATTATTGCATCCTCATGCACTTTGGTGAAATAATTTCTAGGATTTTTACTTCTCCTAATTCTTCTCTTTCTCTTCTTCTTCGGGCTATTCTGCGGTGTCTTCATTGAGTTTTCCCTCTGGTTCTTCTGGTTCTTCCGGTTCTTCTTCAGAATATTCTTCATACTGACTAAAGGCCTCGGTCAAGTCCCTGGCGTGTTGTAGTAGGTATCTTAGAGTTTCGTCACCATAGAACATTTCCATTTCGTACACCGTTTCCAGGTGGTTTGTGAAATTCTGTATTACTCCGGTCACTTCTCTCAATTCTAGCTCATAATAGTTTGTCTGTTGCAGAGCGCGCCAAATATACCACATCAAAAAAGTATTCATGAGTATGGAGGCGATAAGACAAATGATCAAAGCTGCTATGATTAGTATGCTATTCATTCTTATATTCCTGTCTTTTCAGCTTATTCTTCTCTTCTTTAACAGATTCCCTATTCATCTTTATGTATTCTTCGACTAGAGATCCGGTTTTCTTATCAATTTTTGCCGCTCTTTTCTTTTGAATATAGGCGGGCATTGATGGAATACGATTAAAAGCCAGAGAATTGCACTCTTGGCAATTCTCCAGGCTCTCAGTCATAGAGTGAATGATCTCAAAGTATTCATCACACTCTTCACAATAATAATCATACCTCGGCATCGACTTCTTCTTGATTTTCGAACTCTAATAGCGGCGGGTTCTCAACAACCAGCCCATCTGATTCTTCTTTCAGTACGAACCCTTGAAGTACCGGAACTATATCCGACTGCTCCATTAGGGACTTCTGCAAAGCCATCATAATTGCGCCTAGCGCTTGATTAGACAATTTCATAATCACACTCCTCCTATAAATGTTACATATATTATAACATCATATTTCATGATTGTCAAGGAAAAAAGTGGATTATTTTAAATTTTTAAAACACATACTCAATCCATCGTCAATTGAGATCTGCGGACTCCAGCCCGTAGCTTGGAGTCTTTGGTCTCCGATCTTTGTGTGCTTCACGTCTCCGCTTCTTTCTGGTGCTTTTGTCCATTCTACGTCGTTGAACTCATCTACTATCTTTTTTATATCGTTTAGGCTACACGTCTCGCCGTATCCGACATCATACCATAGCTTATCTATTTTTTCTATGTTTTCCATACACCATATATTGGCACTAACTATATCTGATACATGTATGAAATCGCGGCTTTGCTCTCCGTCACCATCAATTCTAAGTGATTTTCCATCCCTTATCATTTGCATCCAAGCAGCGACAACAGTAGAATAAGATCCTCCATATTCCTGATCTTCTGAATAAGCATTGAAATAGCGAAGACACACGCACTTCAGCCCATATAGTTCAGAATATAAATCACACTCCATTTCTGACATTAATTTGTGTAATCCATACGGAGATTTTGGGCCGTCACCTTCTCCATAAACTGCCGATGATGATGAAAAAATAACTGCTTTCACGCCATGATTTTTAGACCATTCTAGTATCTTCGAAGTAGCCAAAACGTTTTGTTTTGCAGTATAATATGGATTCTCGACTGAATATTCAACTCTTGGGAGAGCAGCGAGATGGAAAACATAATCAAATTCTTCACTTGGAAGGCAGTGTGATAAATCGTTCCCTTCTTTCAAATCTATTCCAAAAACATCATGTCCCATATCAGATAATTCTGCATAGACGTGAGAACCAATATATCCTCGATGTCCCGTAACTAAAATCTTACTCATTGTTTCTCTGGAGCGTGGACACTGTTGCTGAACTCCTTAAAGTTCTCGTTGCCATCTTTCTATCATCTCCTCCAGCATGGTTTCGAATGTATATTCGGGCTCCCACCCCAGAGTCTCTCTTGTCCTTTCAGAATCACCTTTTAAGTATTTAAGTTCCTCTGGTCGCATATATATTGGATTTTGAACTACATAATCTTGATAATTCATCTCCAACTTGGTAAAAACAACATCACAAAGATCCCTGACGGAGTGAGTTTCCCCAGTGGCAACAATAAAATCTTCTGGAACATCGTGATTAATAATCTTCATCATAGCTCTGGTATAATCTTTAGAATGGCCCCAATCCCTATAGGAGTCCATATTTCCAAGTTCGAGCTTATCTTTTATTCCTTTGCTAATTTCTACTGCGGTTTTAACCACCTTGTTTGTTACGAAATTAGTTCCACGCCTGGGGGATTCATGGTTAAAGAGGATGCCATTGCAGGCATGGAGGCCATATGCGTGTCGATAATGCCGTACTAAATTATAGCCCAGAACCTTAGAGCACCCATAAGGACTTACTGGATTCATTGGAGTAGTAAGTCTCTGAAAGCCATCTTCATCTACTGAATTACCAAACATCTCTGATGAGCTTGCCTGATAAAATTTGGCTTCTGGGACAATAGTTTTGTAAATCTCCAACATGTTCAATACACCAAGAGCGTTAGTCTGGATAGTAAAAGAGGGAACATCAAAACTAATTCTTACGTGACTCATGGCCCCCAAATTATAGATCTCATCTGGTTTAACTTCGGAAATGATCCTAAAAAGAGACGGATAATCCAGCAAGTCTCCATAAAATGTTTTTACATTTTTGTTGATGTGTATAATTCGGGAATTTTGATTTTCTGCAACGGAATGTCTTCGAACTATTCCATACACTTCGTATCCTTGTTCAATTAGATGTTCGGATAAATAGCTCCCATCCTGTCCTCCGATTCCTGTTATCAAAGCTTTTTTTGTCATTACTCATTCTCCTAAGTTGTTATCTATTTTGTTTGAAAGTAAGAATTTATACCTTCTGGTTTTTAAAAACGTCCATTTCTGTTAAATCTGGCCAATCCCCTACAAGCCATTGCTTGGGGGGTGTAGCAATGGCGGTGGGCAATTTTTGTAATCCCATAGCTGCTGTTTCTGGTGTCATGTAGTAGTGATATCCTATTGACGATATATTTTGATTTCTCCATGGAGTATCGGGGGTTCGCCCATCATACGTTAGTTTTTTCAATTCTTGTGCATCCTCACTACTATCACATAGTATAACACCTCCGCGACCCAATGTCAAGTGTTTTTTGAACTGAAAGCTAATATTCATAAAAGTTCCTGGGATATAGCTGTCTCTTTTCCACAACACCGCGGCATCTATAACATTATGCGTCAAATAATAATAATCTTTCCAATCTTCATCTTTCCACTCTCGCTCTATATTAAGCTTTTCCGCCAGAAAGGGAATAGAAAGATAGGTTCGTTTTGGCACTACAATTTTTTGAGCGTTTGTGTGTCTTAAACACAGTTCTACGCCATGCGTACAACAATCAACTGCAACAGCGTGCGGAGAGCCAAAAAAATCAGCTAGCCTATTTTCAAATTCTGTTATCATTTTAAAGCTCATTTTTATCCCTCCGCTCCCCACAAATTAGAAATAATAAATTCTGATACATATTTTGGATCAGAAATGTGACAATTTTTATCGCTCAACTCTTCCCGAAGGAAGCCGTTTTCGTCACAATATTTATCGTATACATCAATAAAAATATATCCACTCTCTTCGCATTTAGATGCCAATCTTTTATTCATATATCTGGTGTATTCCGCTCTTTCAGAATCAGCCCCTACATGTGGAGCATTTGCCTGGTAAGGGATCATCCAAGCATTTTTTGGACTCTCTCTTTCTATTTGGGGAACCACATTGTAGACCGTGATGGTCAAATCTTTGTACTGCTCGGCATTTATCCTTATGGCTTCAAAATAATTTTCCACCAATGTATCAATGACTGGTTTCCAGTTCGGAGAATATTTCCCTACGTGACAGCGACAATCAATCTCACCAAAGCAAAATACTACAATATCACCTTCTGAAACAGTGTTGTGGGAAAATAAATAATTTTTATCTCTCCCAAAGCTGTGCATTAGCTTGGGACCAAGATGATTTGAAATAATTTGCACTGGCAAATTCATTTTTTCGTTATTCCACCCTCCATGAATATGTGAGGCATGGCTATCTCCAAAGGTATGTAATATCATTTTTTATCCTGTGTTAGTTTCCGATACAGTTCCATATCGCTTTTATACAATTTACTAATTCTTTCTTTTAAGTTCTCATCAGAATTAATAAGATCGATCAAGAGCTTGGTTGTTTCTCCGTTTCCTGCGTTATTTTTTGGCAAACGGGCTTTTATGTCGTACTTATTTTTAAAAATATCATACTCATTTGTTAGGTTTTCTTGAATAAAGACATTATCAATATCGTCAATTAGTAAAGCTCTTTCACGAAGAAAGGTGGTCTGAGGGACTGTGACGGCATCGTAAAATCCTTCATTTTCTATAAAATTTATAAATAAAAGAAAACTTTCTATTGGATTATTTCTTTCTCTGTAAAAATCTGATGCTTGTGTTATTTCTGTGGGGTGTCTATTGGGGAAATCTCCGTCATCCAGCCTTAATAAATACTGATAGGCAGATATAAATCTCTCTATAGGGTTCCTGATCACGCAAATTGTTTCGCTATCTTTAAAGTGCTTTGCGGTATCCCAGCTATAGTAATTCTTTCTCATGTCAAGAGAATCTCTAATTGATATTGAAGCATTTTTAAATATATGTATGAAAGTAAATTTTTTCGATGGATCACAAAAACAACCGTCTAAGTGAAAGTCCCCATATCCCATTTTGGCAGCGTTTTCTAAGATTTTAGAGCCATCAATTTTTTTTATAAGTTTTGCCGGATTTCCCTTATATACGCCCCACTCTTCTGTGTCTCCCATCAACAAGCTTCCCGCAGTTACTAAAACTCCCTTTCTTAATCTAGTGCCCGGCATTATTATTGCATTTGTCCCAACATTTGAGAACTCTTCCATAATGATGGGCTCAATAACCTGCCTACCTTGAAGCTCTTTTGGTATAAGTGCGCCAAAAAGGCCACTATCATCGAATCTATCAGAACCACAAATAATTCTAGCTCCAGCCATAATATTATTAAAGCCCTTGGCGATAAACCTTCCATTGGGGCCCCCAATGCAAGATACGTGAGGGCCGATGTGAATATAGTTACCCAAAGATAACCCAGTAGTACAATGAAAGCCGTAATCTATGGCTATATGATCTCCCAAAATAACCATCTCTTTTCTTTTAATGTTGACGTTTTTATCAATAAAAACATCATTACCAGTTATCATACAGTATATACTCGTTTTATAGTAGAGGAAAAAATGATGGAAATATTACTAAAACTACTAACACCCTTTATTATAAATCCGCATCGCGATAAAGACATAGAATCTACAAAAGTTGAGTGCCAAAGATCAAAATCATTGTGATTTTTTCTTAAAAAATTATTATAACCAGAGTCAACTTCTAACTTATTTCTGGTTGTTATGTTATTTACAATAATGTCGTATTTTGACTTTATTTTTGATATAGATTCTAAGTTATCGCTGGCTATAAAAACTTTTTTTATATTATTTTTTGCTATAACTTCATCTAACTTTTCCAAATAATCATCAAGAGTTTTGCATCCATAATCCCTAGAATGAAGAGAGTTCATATCAGTCAATCTTATGTGAACTCCCACAGTGTCTTCATCAATTTCTTTGGGAATATTTTCAAAAATTTGCTTTTTAATGTTTATTTTTTCAGCTATTTTTTTATAAAGAGGGAAATCATTATGGGATGATATGTCAGCAAGCTGCGGATAAACCTGCCATTTATATATTTTATCAAATGTTGTAACATCTCTTTGATCAAGTACATAATTAAAATAATCTTTATCAGTCTGACTTTCACAGCAAAAATTCAAGTTAGTAATTTTATCTATATCGATCTCGCCGCGGTGATGAGCGGCGGCGACTGTCTGGATAGCTAGCACCATTTTGCCCATTATGCCGGGCTGGACATTTTGCAAATTGACGCGAACATTCATTTTTTACACTCTACATTCAAACTTATTAAAGTTCCGTTTTCCTTATCCATGTGGGGAATATAAGCCTGCGAGTGGTCATCAAAATTAGAGTGATCGGTCTTTCTCCAATCATACATTATGATATCACGAAATCCTGCATTTGTCAATATTTTTTTCAAATTTTCAAAATCATAACAAGTCTTGTGATATATGAAATCATTCTCCATTTTCATCTTTCCATAAAGGGGCCCTAAAAAATTCTCCAAATTATACTCCCCCTTTAAATATATAGAGGCTATTTCTTGAAAATTTGGAACTGCAATTCTTAATTTACCCCCAGGTCTCAAAACCCTTCTCCATTCCGATAGCAGATTATTTACCTCTTCTCTATCAAAGTACTCAATAACATGAGAGGCGTAAATTAAATCAACAACATCATTATCAAATTCTAATTTGCATATATCTCTATAATCTAAATGATCATAGTCTGATCCGTCTATATGAATCCAATCTTTACCAAAGTTTCTCCACCCACATCCCATATTTATTTTAACTTCTTTCATTTCTCCCAAGACTCCCAAACAAAAGGATAATCAAAAACTTTAATGTATCCAATTTCTGCCAACTTATTCTGAATATAGCTTCTCTCAGAAAGATAATCGATTCCTGCCACTTGATGAAATTGAATCTGTAGCTTTTTAAATCTATTTATTGTGCCACTCCTAAGCCACTCTTTTAAGACTGCGTATTCGGCGCCCTCTATATTGATTTGCACTAGATCCACCTCCTCTATATTGAAATCTTCTAATATTTTTTCAATCGGAGACAAATGAATTGTAGTGGTGCCAAAAGGTGAATCATCTAAGCAAAGTGTCGCATCACCGTCTAGGTTAATGGTGAGTTCCTTATCTACATCTGGAGAAACTCCCACCATCTTGGACAAAACCCCTGGACATTTCATGAATCTTTGTTTTAGTTTTTCATAAAAATCAGGCACCGGTTCTAAAATATAGATTTGACAATCATACTTTTCCAAAATTTGAGATGCCCACACACCAGTATATCCACCAATATCCAATACAATCGAATCTTTATTTAAATTATGATTTAAATTATGAGTAGCATCTCCATTATCGGCAAACCATTTTTTAATACTTTCTTTATTCAGCATGAACTAATCATTGCCTCTTGGTGTGAGAAATTCTTTATCTAATTTTTGCCCCTCATATGGGCCTGTTTTATATTCATAAACTACCGTATTGTCTTCTAGAATTTCATAAGTATGGCCACCATACAAAGTAAAACTAGCATCTCCAGCTTTCAAAATTGGCTCGGCGATGATAGAGTCATCTAAATCATAAAATTTACACCTCACCCTACCTCTAATAACGACCCAACTTTCTTGTGCTATTTGTTCAGGATAATGTCTATCTTTTTTTATGTGTTTGTGGGGTGGAAATGTCTTCTTGTTCTCCATCTTTAAGAGAGAGCATTGTATAAAGTTATCTTCTGGGATAATGTCTATTCTACATTCTTTTTGGGTGGATATTTCTTCTTCTAATTTCATAACCACATGCAGAAGCATATCTGGCACTATTCTAGAATATATTTTTTTCATTTATTTTCCCTGCAAATATTTTAAATAAATACAATCTTCAGATAATAATAGGTTGTCCAATAATCTTAGATTTTTTTCCACAAATTCCATTTTTGAGAAATATAGCTCTTCTGTTAAGTGCTCAATGTTACATAAGTCTTCTAAAAAAACAATCCCCCTCTTGTCAAAATAATTTGTTATGTTTCTCGATCCCCAATAAATAGGGATGGTGCCAGTAGCTATACAATCAGTAACCTTTTGTGATATAACCTCATCGTAATTATCATTCTCCATGGCAATAGAGAACATATAATCTTTTAATCCCAAAATTTTACCAGACTCCTTCCTGGAGTTCACCTCTATCTCCCAAGGAAGTTCCCTATTTCCGAATCCCCTGCCAAAATGATCCACTTTTTTATATAATTCTTTAATCTTTTTTTGCCTAAGCTTGTGACCTGGACACATTGTCTTATTTGACCCTATGAAAGATATCAATTTTGTCTTATTATAGATACTCCAATTTTGAATCCATGGCACCATATGTGGAGACGAAAATTTTATGAAAGACGGATCTAGCTCCACGAGTCTTCTATCTTGTGTAAAAATGTATTTAAATCGTGATTTATATACACTCAAATTATTAAAAACATTCCTGATTATTCCTGGTATAATTGCTGAACTTTCTGCTAGCCATCCGTAATTTTCTTTTCTATTATCAACCTCATAGTATAGTCCGCCATCAACATGTATGGAAATATCGGCTGACTTATCCAAAACCCACTCTATCATATTTGGGGAAGAGAAAGGATCAGTGCTCAGGGAATGTCTAAATCCTCCTCCGATAAGATTTATTTTTTGTTTTTTCATATCTTTATCCATGTATTTGGTATTATATCCTCGATTTTTTCTCCTATTTTTGAACCAAACCACTTATTTGGGGCCACCACCTTCTTATCGTTATTGGGATTAAGCCAGGCTCCCCACCAAGAAAATGAAGAATTTGCAATAATATTATTGCTACAAAGGGACATTAAATATAACTCAACATAGTCCCTTTCATTTTCAATAAAAACAAATTTTTCTCCCTTAAAATTTTCCTTACACCACGGAATATCATCGCTAAATACCAAATAAAAATCAGATTTTGGGAGAATTTGTATAGCTTTCTCATAATAGTCCGTACCCAATACAGTATGATGATCAGGAAAATCTAAATAATCCCCCCTTCTTACATGTATTGATGTTGTATTATGGTCTAGTAAATTAGAGTATTTTTTTCTTATTTCTTGATAAACGGAAGGTGGAATTTTTAGCATTTTTTTTATTTCTTCGGAATGTTTGGAGAAATATTTTTCGCTCTGAAAAAATCCTTCGATAATCCTGCTATCTTTTTGTAGCTTGGGTTTTTCATAATAAAATGGATAACTAATGATCGCCTCTTTCCCGAGGGGTTGAGTGACGTCCAAACTCTCAAAAATTTTCAGATATTCACCAGCATGATTAAGGCTATTATTATAAATTTTATCATCATCTAAATATTCCAAATGTTTATATAAATTCGGAAAAGAAGGTGTCATGTTATTCTCTATAGCCAAGTTTATTGCTGCCGCTATTTGAAACATCATATTTCCTAAACCGCCCTTTAAATAACAATATATTATCTCAATTTTATCATATTTATTTTTTCCTCTTATTTCTGATTCGAGTCTAAGTTGCTTGGAGTGATCTTTTTTGTGGTCGTTTAGCGGGTTCGATAGATTATAACTGTAAAGAATATCTTGCACATAGAGACTTCTGGGGCCGGCCATCTCTAACATAGGAAACATAAAAGACAGATCCCAAGCCATTTCATAAAAATTTCCATCAGAATCTAAAAGATCTTCTCTTTCTATTTTACTCCAAAGCTTGTATTTGAAAGTCCTCAAATGTGAGGCGCTCCACGGATTTCTCCGATAAGAAGATTCACTTATGATATGCTGTGGGATTTGTTTTGAAAATTTGCCTCTTCTTCCGGAAGGATATTCTGCATAGCTGCCATAAGTAATCCAACAATCGTTCTTAGAATAAACTTCATTCAATGTTGACAGCACGTCTCGGCTAGCCAGCCAATCATCACCATCTAAGGTGACAATTATGTCTTCTTTGGCCGGATTTGATAGCTCTATGGCTTCGTAAATATTTCTTAGGGCATACTTCTTTTCTTTATTTTCAACGAGCAGAAAGCGGTCGTCTGACGCAATTTCTTTCTTTATAACGTCGGCACTACCATCTGTAGAAATATCATCAACTATGATACACTGGTAATCCTGATAGGTCTGAGCCTTTACAGATCTCAGACAAATCTTTATCCACTCTTCCACGTTATATAATGGAATAATAATTTTAAAATGGTTACTCATTTTCAAATGCCGCCAATACTTTTTCTAAGATTTCTTGTCGCTTCAATCTCATAATATTGATCAGTTCTTCACCCTTCTTTTCGAACCAGGGCTCGCTTGATGCGCCGACTCTAGAGTTTGTTGCTACTCCCATATTCATCATTCTTGCTTCTACCACTATTCTTGATAGTGTTTCTGGGGTTTTTGGTAGAAATATTAATTTAAGATTGTTGCTTAATTTATCCAAGAAATCATAATATGAGGAACTATTAATAAGCTCATAGGGAATTTGTTTGTATTCGCAATATTGAACTGCTTCACGGGTATTCTTATGCTCTATATTCGATGCCATGATTGAGCATTTATTTTCTTTTGTTTTTTTCGAATATTCCAACATTTTATTCAGTGACTCTTCGGACCACAGATTTCCACCTAGATTTACTATATTATCTAAATCTAGATTTTTCCTGGCTATTTCAGCATGAAAAGCTGATTGGCAGAATACAGCGGAGGCATTCTTATAAAATTCGTAATTTATGATTTCCGATTTCGGAGCCAAATAATCTTCATACATTGCAGGATTTCTTGACCTCACATACTTATGATCGTGTTCGTAAATCACATATTTCATTTCTGATAGTCGTGCCTTACATTCCTCTTTTAGGCCAACAAAATTGGATATGATGAAATATTTTTCTCCGTTTTCTCGCAAGAAGTCCAAAGTGATTGCAGCGCTCTTTATTTTGGTGATAGAGGATTTTACGGAAATAAGGGAAACTAATTCTTCGTTATTTAGCTCGCCTCCCCCCAATATTTCATCTGCAAAAAAGTCTGCTACAAATACGAAACTCATTTTACCTCTTTGATGTCCAGATTCAGTTCGTCAAACCAAGATTTTGCGTCAAACGGGGATGAGTCGATGCCAGGAATCGCAGTGACAAAGTCATCATACATCCTTTCTTCCGTGAAATTCTCAATAATGTGCTTCTTTAACTTTGTCGCGTTTCTCTTAAATCGAGAATATTCTGTTCTGACCTCACGCAAGCGGCGCTTAAAACTAGCTTCCTCCGGATAGCACCACTTAGAATCAGGTTCTATCACCCCTTTCCAGACTGCATGCTTTTGAACCTCTTTCAACTCGTAGTTTACAGACGCAAACATGGGCTTTTTCTTTCCTTCTCTTTTCTGATCTGGTATGTATAGAAAATCAGTATGACCAGACCAGCCAGGAACAACAACTGGAATTCCATTATATGCCGCTTCGAATAGTGGGAGGCCGTATCCTTCGCCGTGAGTGGTGGATATCAAACTCTTAATCTTTGAATTCTGATATAGAGAAGTCATCTGGCCTTCGGATAAATCGCCATGGAGAAGATAAACTTTGCATTTCCTGTCTTTATGATCTTTTAGTACAGTCCTTAGTCGCCTCTCCGTCACTCTCCTATCCATCAAGGAGTTATTTTTGGTTGAAATTTTCAGCACAAGACCGACTTCTTGATCGAAGTTCTCTTCCACAAACCATTTGATCAAGTTATCTAAGTTCTTTCTTGCGCCCCACTGAGAGATTGCGAGGTAGTTGAAGTCATAATCTAACTTGAGGCTTAATTTTTCTTTATCAAAGTGGCGCACCGGATAGCTCACGACGCTGACTGGTGTTCTACAATGTAATGTCATTGACTCACCAGTGTTCTTGTTAGTGCCCTGGTAAACCGTCTTTTCGAACACGTCTTTTGCGTGATTTGATACGACAATGATCTTATCCATTTCGTTGGCTTTCTGAAGCCACACTGCAGCTACTTTTGTCGTTTCAATGCCAGCAGTATATCCAATGTTAATTGGAGCCATCTTTTCCCACTCGTTAGGTATAGTCACCTGTAGAGATATATCAAAAGTTCCCTGATTCTTCAAAAATACGTTTGTTTTAGTTATGATACTGTCTATCCAGCGGCGTTCTTCGTTATCGAGACTAACCCAGCCAGTCTTTCCCCAAGCAATCGGAATAAGATAGATATCAAAAATATCTTCGCGAGATCTCAATGACCTTAAAGCAAATCTTGCTTGCTCTCCATATCCAGACTGAGACAAGATTGGGCCTCGTAATATTATTTTTTGCTTCATTTTATCTCCTTCATTTCCCAAGATTGATATCCTTTTCTCGTGCCCCAAGAGCCCCTACTTTCCACAACTGAGTCGATCAGGTCTATCCAGCGCTTCTTGAAATCAGAAAAATTATAGTTCTCAATCACATGATTTCTTCCCTTCAAACCCAGGTGCTTCCTCTCTTCTTTCGTCATCTGAAACATCTTTTTTAGTGAAGAGATAAAATCTTCTTTCGAGACTCTATCCTCATAGATAAATGGAACAGTCTGCGATCCGATTATAGCCTTCGAGGATGGCTCGATACCAATTCCAAACCACTCTTCTCCATTCGTCACTTGTTCCTGGAGCCCACCTGTCATATTAACAATAATCGGCGTACCACAGGATAGCGATTCCAAGGTGGATAGCCCGAAACCCTCTGCGTCTGAAATGTTAATTGTACAATCTGCAATATTATAAAATGCGCCAAGGTCCTTTTGAGAGACCTTATTTGTCGATAACATGATTCGACCGTCATCAGCATCTAGAGATTTGATTATCGCTTCTAGGTCCTGACCATGCTGATCTTTCGGATTGGTATGCATTATTAATCTTACTTTATCTGGGCCTACCTCTTCAGCGAATTCATTGAACCAAAAGAGTAGAGAGCCACTCATCTTTCTCCTAGCGTTCCTATTGTTCCAGAAAAACGTCACCTTTGAATCATTTTCTCCGAAGTGCTGTTTTTTTATTGCCTCGATGGCGTCATCTGGAAAGGGGTGAAAAGATTGAACGTCGACAGCATGCGGTATATAATGATTCTCCACATCGGGAGCAACGTTGTTGACGATGTCATTAGTCACCTTCGATATAGATGCTATAACATCTGTAGAGTCATAAAACTTCTTATTATATGTTGGGTACGGATAATTATCCCATACATGATAATATACCATAGGAACATTGCAGCGTATTTCGTTTTCCATATCCCACAGCCAACCATAGAATCTTGGATCAGTCATAAACCATAACAGATCTGGCTTCTCTTGATGAATTAAGGACCTTACTGTCTCGGGGTTCCCATATCCATTGACCGGAGCGATGACCCAATCTGGGCCCCATGGATCAACCCTGGACACGGTGTAGTCGGTATGCTTTACGGCTCCCCCTAAACAAAGGAATCTGTACCTTCCGGTGTTTAGGAGAGCTTCTATGATGTACTTAGTTTGGGTGCCAACCCCAGAAGGGGCGAGCGGGTGATCACTTATAACTAATATTTTTTTCTTTTCTGACATCTATACCTCTAAGGACAGTGTTCTGTTTTGCGAAACTCGCACTTTGCACACGATCTCTTGTCTTTTATAAAGTTTTTATTATCTATATTGTAGAGCGCCTTATCTAACAAGGCCTTGGCGTTTTCCATTTTCTTGTTTCCGCTGGTGACTCTGAATATTTCCACTTGATCTTTCTTGACTGTTCTTTTCAGCAAAGCAAAGTGCGTTTCGATATCTTTAAGCTCTATATCATGTTTCTGAGCGAAGAAAATTTTATATAAAGTAAGCTGATATGTCACCATTGGGTCGGAGCGCCTTCTTGCATCCCAACCCCACGAGCAGGACTTCCAATCAATAATGTGATATTTTCCATCTTCTGTCTTAACAACAGCATCAATATAACCTTTAAAATTGTATCCGGTTTCTCCTATCGGTTCCATCAATTGTTCTTCGGTAGATATAATCTCGCAGTTTCCAAAATATTTTTCGAATTCTGGGTCTATGTTTGGGATGATATTTTTTGCCTGCTTTCCCATATTAACGATGAGTTTTTCATCAAGCTCGACTTCTTCTGGTAGCTTTGAAATCTCATTGATGAACTCTGCTTTAAATTCCTCAAACGGATCAGACCCCCTCTTTAAAAGCTTATTCTCGCAAACTGTGTGAATGGCTGTTCCGAAGGCAGTATACTCATTCCCGAGAAAAGATTTGATCTTGTCGATATAAGTTATTTTATGATAAAATGGACAAAATGCCCAATTTTTAAGCTCTGAGAATGATACATGTGGCATTTATCCCTCTTCGGATAGAAGGTTATCTAGTTTATCTTTCTCTATTATTATAACATGTTTATCAGATTTGTCAAGGTTTTTTTCTACATTTTCTACATTTTCTACATTTTCTACATTTGTTTTACTCGATTTAGAATAACTCTTTTTTCTTGTCGACTTGCGTTTAACTTTCTGTTCAAAAATCCAAACCCCATAAGAGTGGCGAGGATACAGGTTTGACAATTCGGAGGACTCAAGGCACTTGCCAATTTGAATACCCATTTCTGCCAGCGCTCGCTCGACATCTGCAGTATTGCAAGTTATAACTCTTTTGTTGTCTCGGTTACAATACTTCCTAAGCTTCACCGTAACCTTAACTTTATTTCCATCTATTTCTACATTTTCCCTATGTATCATCTTCGTAAATTTCCTTTATTTTTTTATATAGTATGGGGCAAATCTCGCCCAAATATCCTTTATCATCCAAAAAGAAATATTCGAATCCATTAGCAAAATATTCTCTGAGGGCTGTTGCGCAATATGCAGAAGTGAATAGTCCATATGATGCAGATATTAAATTGAGTCTGTCATATCCTATTACTTCATACAAATATTTATCCACTTCTAGGCTATATTCAGGATTATCAAATAGATCCTGTGGTGGACTCTCTCCTTCGTTTTTTAATATTTCATAGAGTCTTTTTCTTTTTTGTATAAATTCTCTTTCTAGGTCGCCGTCTGCATATAGGATATGACCATAAGGAGGTTCCAATGAGTGAGCTATTTCATGGCAAATATCATCGATTAAGTCTTGCTCATCTTCCTGCTCATTGCTGACGTATATGGCACCATCTTTATACATCGCATTAGTGTCCATTTTGACGAATTCATCAAACATTCCAATGTAGATTACGTCAACCTCTCGCAACAAATGCGGTGGTATTGAGGTACTTATTTTAGATAAAACATCGCCAACATCAATATTATTTTCAAATCTATCCTTTATGAATATCTGAATTGAGCCACCTATATCGTACTCTTTTTGTTCTTTTTGTGCCTGGGTATTTGATTTTTTTAAATAATCCAGGTTATATATCTCATTCGTCATCTATAGCATTTCCTCATTTGTCACTATGACCTGTCCCAGGATACGTTGGAACTCCCCTACGATTCCCTTTCTCGAACGCGGTGTCTTCGATACCCTGCGTATACCCTCTGATATAATTCTCCTCAGCGAGGGCCAGAACAATTTCTGGAAACTCTCCTGCTAGAATCTCTATGACCATTTCCACAGTGACTTCATCATTTTCTGGCTGTATTTTATTCCCAGCATAACTAATAATCATCTCTTTTAACTCACCGTCAGAAACAACTATTTGATTCAGTATTCCATTTTTAATTTCTTCTTTCGTTAACACAATACACTCCTACGATCTAATGATAACTATATTATAACCTATATTATTACACTTGTCAAGAAAAAATATTATAATATTTCTGAAGCTATTGTAGCTAGGGCAGAACGCTCGCCCTTCAATAACGTTATGTGACCAGCAATGTCGTGTGTTTTGAAGTTCTCTACTATGTGAACCAAACCATTTGATGTTTCGTCTAGGAACATGTTATCAATTTGATCGATATCACCAGTTAAGACTATTTTTGTGTTTTCCCCAACTCTTGTCAGAATCGTTTTTATTTCATGCAAAGAAAGATTCTGCGCCTCGTCAATTATGATATATGCGTTTGAGATGGATCTTCCCCTAATATATGTAAGAGCCTCCACTTCTATAATTCCTTTATCCATATATTCTTCCAGAGTTGCTTTATCATTTCCTAGAATATATTGTAGGTTATCCTGTATTGGCATAAGCCACGGGTGCATCTTTTCTTCCATTGTGCCAGGTAGATATCCTATATCATTGCCCATGGGCTGAATAGGCCTGGAGATGACTAATTTTTTATAGTTAGGCTCATAATCAGATCTGAATGGATCACTTATTGTTTGTGAAATTCCGGCAGCAATGGCCATAAGAGTCTTCCCACTGCCTGCTCTTCCGACCAACGTAACCAATGGAATCTTCTGATCCAGCAACATATCAAGAGCAAAAACTTGCTCCTTATTTCTGGGCCTAATGCCCCAGACTCCTTTCTTATTCAGGTCGAGAACTTTCTTAAAGCTCTTATTACGATGTCGACATAAGACTGCCTTTTTCTCATTTATTTCCGATATCAACATAATCGATTGATTATTGTATATTTCTAGATTTTTTAAAGAATCTGGGAATATATTATCCGAATAGATATTGTCAATATCGCCATCTGAAACGGTCACTGACCCAACACCCGTATACAAATCAGATTGCACTGTTATTATCTGATTTTCGATATAATCTTCTGATATTATTCCTAATGAATCTGTCATGACTCGCATATTGATATCTCGCGAGACAATTATTATTTTTTTATCCGGACTCTTCTTTTGTTCGCTTATAGCGGCGGTCATAATTATATGGTCGGGGTCTGATTGACTGAAATCCGGCGGTATATCTTGAACATCTATCCTAGAAACTCTCAAAGTACCCAGGCCTTCGCCGAGTGATACTCCGACCTGCAAAGAGCCCCTTTCACGAAGAATATCAAATTCTCTTATGATATTTCTAGCATTAGTTCCTACTGCGTCTTGCCTTTTCTTGTGCTTGTCTATCTCTTCTAGCACTTTCATTGGAATGACGATAGTATTATCACCATAGTGGTAAATGCAGCGAAAATCTGTTAAACAAACACTAGTATCGATGATATAGATCTTTTCTGTCATAGACACCTATAAATAGGTTCATAAACAAGAAAACCACATCAAATGATGTGGTTTTCTGTAGATTATTTTGTTTTATTCACAAGCCAAGCATGCGTAGTACGAAGTTGGCAGTAAAAAGGATTAACCAGACTGCGGCGCCGAAGTTAATCATCCAAGCTGCTGATGAATATGCATATGTCAGTGGGTCTCTCATGGCTTCTAAATATACTTCATACACGCGATGTAACGTTTGGTTAATTGATTCTATCATCTGTCCTCCTTGCCACATTATTGTGGACTTCAATCAAAGATGAAATCACTTTCATTACTTTGTGGTGGCCTATCTTTTTTAAAATAATAATTTATGATGGCTTTCTTTACATTTCGAGCGCTTAAATGTTTTATATTGTGTTCTTTGAAATACGATTTGATATCCTTTCCGGAAACAACGTACATGGTGCCATATGGGGCCTCCATTATTCCAGGCTGCATAGAACACTCCCCAACGCCGGATTCGCCGGCTCTGGTTAGTTCTCCATCTTCATCTAGGAAATCTTTTGTTACTTCGTACAGGAACCAGTTCATACTAATAACTATTACAAACTAGAACTATTTGATCTACTTTCTGTCGGAAGAACTCCGTAATAGATAAAATGTAGCATAATTGCGGTGGCGATAGAGGCCCACCAAGTTGTCTTTAGAGTTCTTCCTACTATCTTTTTAAGAATCCTTCTTCTCATTTGATTTCTCCACTAATTCAGAAGAAGATTGTATCTTTTCTCCTCCGATATTCCATAACATCTCGATTCCGAGTTGCTCACAAACAATTTTTTCCGGTGTGTTGTCCTCCTTTCTGTCTCCGCCATTTGCGAAATAAGTCGGCTCATGTTCTATCAAGGCGGTACACACAGTTCCGTCTTCATCATGAACAGATACCACTTCAACAACTCCCTTTATAGCCATTAAAATCTCTTTTCTCTCCTTGAATGCCATAAAATTATACCCCTTCTTTCGATATAACCAGTCATCAGAATTGGCTACAACTATAACATCACCGTGATTTGCTGCATCACGAATCATGCGAACATGGCCGACATGAATAGGATCGAAACCACCACTCACCATAATTGTTTTTTTGCTCTTACTCATTAATTTTCTCCTGTAAACATTCTTGTATTTCTAATATTTTTACTGTGTCTGGGATCCCGTAACATGCCGACATGACGATATATGTGGTGATTGACGCTACGGATGATCCAAATAACACTCCCAGTCCGAACAACAGATAGGACTTGGCGAAAGACTTGAGAAAATTAAATAATCTCATCAACGAGTCCATACTTCAAACACGTTGCGGCGTCCCACCACAAATCATGTTTCAGGATATTGTCGAGTTCTTTCTTTGGAATCTTTGTGTGTTCTTTGTAGATATCGATAATCATTTCCATAAATCTATCACAGTTTTCCATTTTATCTTGCATCTCTTGGTATTTCCCCCACATTCCAGATGAAAGTTGATGGATCAACATGTAAGCATGCTTATTCATCTTTCGATGTGCCCCACAGACGCTCATAATTGTCGCAGCAGAAGCCGCACATCCATCGATGATAGTCGTCACAGGGACCTTTGAGTTCAAAATATAGTCTACGCTAGAAAATCCGGCGTGTACAGAGCCGCCATAAGAGTTAATATATAATTCAATAGTTCCCGGATCTAGTCCCAGAACATTTGATCGATTAAGTATCTCATTCGAAACATCTTCAATGGCCAAATTCAATTTTAGATTCTTTTCTCTCCTGACTTCGGTATAAAAATATATTTTATTATTCTTTCTCTCTACAATATTATTGTCATCCGAAGATGCTAGTTCTGATCCGCAAATCTCAGTTGACTTTTGGGCGGCCCAATAGATATCACTTTTCATTTCTTTACTTCCTTCCATTTTCCAGATTCCCACACATATTCAGAATCGATAACTGGATTGGCGAATCTTCGCTCCCAGTATCCCGAAACCCATTCTTTGTTTTTTCCGCTACCATCATAATAACCATCTACCCAATAGTTGATCATCTTTGAGTAAGCTATGTTATCTTGTTTAAAATTTGTTGATTCTACCATTTCAATATCAGCATGTGTCGAACATGCTGAAAGAAATACAAAGGTTAAACTGACTATTTTTCTCATTTTCTCTCCTATTGTTAAATGGCACGCCCTTCAGGACTTGAACCTGAAACCTACAGCTTAGAAGGCTGTTGCTCTATCCAGTTGAGCTAAGGGCGCATAAGACTGGGACGGCTGGACTCGAACCAACAACCTTCAGATTAACAGTCTGACGTACTGCCAATTGTACTACATCCCATTTGGGTGGTGGACCCACCAGGACTTGAACCTGGGACATTCCGGTTATGAGCCGGGTGCTCTGACCAACTGAGCTATAGGTCCATTTAATGATCTCTGTCTTTCTCATATTAATAATATATCATCTCTACGCCATTTTGTCAAGCACTTTTTAATGAAGTACCGAAGAGCTTATCAATAAAGGGCATTGTTCCTGAAAAATTATGTTTTATAGATTTTCTATGATGGATGTAGTGGTGTGTATAACATTTCGAACTCTTGTCGTGATTATGGATCTTATGATGCATCCACTCATAGTAAAACACATATGAAATGTATCCAATAGCGAAAGGGAGAGATATCAGAGAAAATAATCCGAATACCGAAAGGAATGAAAGTTTTGCCCAAAGTGGCAAAAACAAGTAATCGTTTCTTTTCTCGTTATAATCGTTTCTGTGATGAATTAGGTGCATCTTCTTTATATACCTTAACACAGGCCATTTTCCAAGCGGGCCATGGCCAACAAACCTGTGATTGAGATAAAACATCAAAGATGTAGTGAAGAACCCCACCACTCCTAATAAGATAACATTCACAATACACCCTCAACATTAATTATTATTGATTATTTTTAATTTCTATTTTTTTAAATAATTTCTCAAACGAACGACGCCATCATTAATCTCAATATATGTTGCATGCTGGACCCAATCGCCACTATTGACATATGTTTTTATGTTCTCATTCTCGTCAATCCAGATCACCACTTCGGGTATATGCAGGTGTCCCAATACTAAGACATCAACATCAACATTCTCATCCATTATATCCCAAAGTTTTTTTAATTTTCTTTTTTTAATTTTCAAGTTAGTCAACCAAGAAGAAAGGTCGACGTTAAAAGTCCTTTCCAGAAAATCCTGAAATATTGAAATAAATCTCATGAAATGTTTTCTATGAACAAGTCCTGTTTCGTATTTATCGCCGTGCTCTATTTTAAATATTCTTCCAGATTCTTCAAAACAGTATTCATCAACAAACTTTATTCCGTATAGGTCTTGGCCAATAAAGTTGGCGAGAGCGACGTCATGGTTGCCAACAACATAAATTATCTCTTTTGAGTGATCTACTGCTTTTAATATTTCCAAAGCGATTGAGGTGAAAGTCGGGACCTTCAAAAATTCTATAATGTCGCCATTCAAAATTAGCTGATCATAATCACTGGTTTTCAGGAACTCTAAAAGATTCTTTTTCTTATAGAACTTTGAGCCAATATGGGTATCTGAGATTATCAACCTTTTCACATTAGAACCTCTCGTCGTCCTCATTGAGTTCATAATCAGGTTCGTAGCTATAAATCACAACAGTCCTATATCCATTAAACATCTCTGGCAATTTATTTCGTAGGTTGGTTGCATCCTCTTCGCCGGTGACCTTAAAATCCAGAGTCTTGCCGCCATCGTCACTGCCCCTCAAGATTTCCAAAGAATCTTTCGATTCGAAAAGGCTAGAATATTCAGAATATGCTAAATCAATTACTTCTTCTAGTGTCATGTACTTGTCGCTCTTTTTGTTGTGTTTTAATATTACTTGCTATATAGGAGGAATGCTGGTTGCCTTGGATATCCAGCGTCCTAGCCTCCCTGTAATTCGAAGTTTTTTGCGAGTAAAAACGAAATCATATGTGTATCTCCCCTTTATTCTTCTGGTTCGTTAGAGACATTGAACCGTAAACCTTTATATCGAACTCCCCCCATATAACAAGCAATATTATAGTCTCAATGTGATAAGTATACCATTATTTCCCTTCTTCGTCAAGAACTAAATTTTGTTTATTGGAAAAATAATTTTCAATATCATATTTTTTCTTTAGTTCATGATAGGAGTTCTCTTTGAGTCCCAAAAAACGCATTGCTTCAAACTGTGTTCTTGTTGCTGAAAATGCATATTTGACTACTGCATCCTTAACTATGTCGTTTATAGAATGCCACAAGGGAAAGCCGTACAGCCTATTTGAGATGGAGCTAGTGGCCAACTCTAATCGAAGGGCTATCACCTCTTCCAAAGTAATATTGCTGAGCATCATTTCAAATTCTTCATTAGATTTTCGCTCTTTTCGAAGCTTACTTGTGATACTATAATTTTTATTTTTACCATTATAGTTCTTCTTTCTCTTCCACGACATTACATGAGTCCGTATCTTATATAATTAGAGTGATTAGTATGATTGAAGTATTAGTATGATTAGAGTAATTAGAGTAATTAGAGTGATTAGTATGATTGAAGTATTAGTATGATTAGAGTAATTAGAGTGATTAGTATGATTAGTAACTACATTGTACACAAATACTTTGCTTTTGTCAAGAAGGATAAATGTAACTTTTTGTCACGGTCTTAAATATTACAGTCCTAAATCAAAATCCGCTTCTTCTGAGGAAGGTTCTTCATCAAAACCTGAATCTGATATTGAATCTGGGCTTGGATCAAAATATTCCTCTTCGTATTTATCTGCAGCTAAATTTACATTTTTCTCGTAATATACCCTGAATATCCAACGTTCTGTTTTTTCTCCTGGAGGATATACGACACCGTCGACCTCAACAGAGCTTTCCAAAGGAGAATCTGGATTTGGGTAGTATCTTCGCAATACTGGCCCTATCTTTGCATATGCATCTTCTGCCATCTTTTTAATGCCTATAGATTCTTCCTCTTCTTGTTCGACTTCGGGTGCATCCTCCCCCAAAACGTCTTCCTGTGATTCTGGTTCCATGGTGATATCACCACCATTTCTTTCTAAATCGTCAAGACTAACTGTTAGAATATCTGGTTCTTCCTCACTAGTGACCTCTTCTGGCTCAGCCTCTATCTCTCCTGGAGAGACATCAGCATCAATAGTATCAAAATCTATATTGGAAAAATGCAAAATCCATTTAACATATTCATCTCTGTCTCTTTTATTAGAGGCAATATCGGTGTACATGTCCTTGAAAGTCAAGTTACTCTTCGAATCGTTGTTCCAAATTTGTTCACCCACCAAATGTGCCAGTTGATTCAGAGCGGTAATTGGGTACTTAAACTGCTTTGCTTCTTCAAGTAGAGATCTGACAATAGTTCTTGTAATTTTCTCTTCATTTAATCGTCTATTCTTAATAATTCGAATAGCTTTCCGAATATTCTCTCTCAGAATCTGTTCTTCTAAGATGTCCTTTCTATCAAACATATATACATTTCTCCAGAATTAATATTATAATTAGTTAGTTGCTTTTTCTTTCTCTGATATAAACTTCAATCCCTTTAACTTTGGGCCTCTCGCTCTTAGCATAAGAAGGTTTTTGACCTATAGGAAGAGAGAAGCCTCCTGCAGCGCCAGCGCCAGATGCCTCTTCTAGCTCATCTTCTTCTAGGACTTCTTCGATAATAGAAAAAAGAATCTCCTCAAGAGAGTTAGATATATGATCTCCAGCTTCCTCTGATCCACCCAAGATATTCCAAATTTTGTTCTCATCTTCATCACTAATGTGTGTCGGCATAAAACTCTTAAATATCTTTCTATTTTTAAGTCCCATATCTCGAAAGTCGGTAGCGCTTAGTGCGCAGGTCTTATCCTCATCTTCGCATGCTTCAACTTCAATCGGTATAGCGCCTATAGCATCAACAATTCTTTTATAAGCCTGATCTTTACTGCTATAAGCTACTGCAAAAGGTTTTGAAGCATCATGTTCTTTATCTGCTATCCATTTCCATGGATTTGGAGAGCCATCTTCAGTAAAATTAACCACCTCGACGTCGATACGCTCCGGCTCGGATTCTATGTAAATGTCCCAAATTTTCTTAGCAGTTGAGAAGTCAATGTTGCCCCTGCCTTTTTTACCAGTAATTATGCGAATAGGGATATTTGGATAAAGTGCTGCAGCAGCTTGCACCAGATTCCAGTGTCCCTTGTGGGGAGGCTTAAATCCGCCTGGGATATATATGATTTCTGGGTCATCTTCTTCTCCTAAAAGAACATCGAGGACTTCATTAATCAGGGACTCATCTAAGGGAGGGAGTGTCCCGCGACCTTCATATTTTCCAATGCCAAGTATTTGATTGATAGGGGCAAAGTTGCCAGTGAATTTGTATGTGTGGCCATCGTAATCGAATACAAAACCTTCGGCAGCAGTTGAAATATTCTCGATACTTTTTAGTTTTTCCATTTGTCTTAGGAGTGTATTTAAGTTTTCCTTGCTGCCTTCTGTTTCAATTTTTTCTTTGGCTGTGCGAACCTTTTGTCTTATCTTTTCTATGCCCTTTTTATTGTCCAGGATAAACAAACTTTCCAAGCCTGCTAGCATTGCCACCGAGAAATCGTGAACAACGTTTTCGATTGGCTGAATTGCTTGTTTTAAAATGTCCCGTGAGTTGTTTAAGATATTAATTACTTTATTCTTGTCTCGGGGATGGAGATCTTTTAAAATTTTATTTGGAGCCAAATCGCGAGGCATGCTTGCTCCCGATCCCAAGTATACGTCCCTGTATACTTTATTTTTAAGAAGGAGTCTTTTTAGAACGAGATCATAGGTTTCTGGTTTTAGTTTTATTCCATTTTCTGCAAAGATGGTCCCTATCCTTGCCATAATATATTCGATAATCATTTGATTATCTGAAATACCCTCTGAAGATATCTTGGCGTCTAAATCTGCCAACGCTTTATTAAGAGCGGCTTTGTCCTCAAGACCTTGTAACTTCTGAATAGCGTCCATCACCACCTCAAAACCACCTTGAGATTCCAAATCTTGGACGATTCCTTCGAGCGCTAGCGCTAATATCTCCGCATTAGCAGAGATATCCCTTTCCTTAGTAACAAGCTCCCCAGTCTCAGGATCTCTTCCTTCGACCTCTTTTGGTGATCCAGTCTCTTTATCGAAAAAGCCCCCGCCGCCTCTGTGGAGGGTGACGAGCTTCTTGTCATAATTGATAACATTTGGAGTATCTGGATTTATGATCTCCGCATTATAATATATATCTGTATCTGACCCAAATATTTCAACTTGCTTTTCTCGCGGAAACGATTGGATTACTTTTTCGAAAGCTCTGAGCGCCTGTGAAAAAGATTTTTTCAATTCTTGATTTGGATGATCTGCGAACTTATCAACCACTTGCTTGACAGTGAGCCCTCCAGACTTTATATTTCCCTTGTTTCTCGCAGCGCGACCAGGACCATCACCATCTGTGAACTCCATTTTTTGTTTTGGCACAGAGAACGAAAGGTAAAGATTTTGCCCATCTGTCTTCTCTGTGCCCTCCAACTCACCTTCAGCCGCTGCAATAAATATCTCTTTCAACTTCGAGAAAGTGAGCTTGGGGTTGTCATAAAGATGACTCATGTGACCAGCAAGACCGCCCATATTATTCTTCCCTGTTTTCTTCTAAGACTTGAAGCTTTTCGTTAAGTTGCCTATTTTCTTCCGATAAGACATTGTTCTGCTCTTCGAGCTTTCTATATCCTCTGCGAAGATGTGTTAAGTTTTCTAGCGCCAATTCTATTCTTTGGCGCTCCTTAATCGTCCTTGGCCTTAGACTCTCAAGAGCTTCTTTAATGGCACGAGCACGAGAGAGAATGGAAACCCCCTCCTTCCACTCTCCTATGAGGAATTTCCTAGTTATTTTATTGAAATCCACGTTTATTCTTCTTCTTTAGCTTCTGTCACGGCAGTGGTAGTTGTCGCGGCCGATGCAGCTTTTTTTCGCATT
>Ga0233414_10000064_pt1 | contig 49110 bp, 15 predicted proteins | sample Na_anoxic_10_MG_FD_189020 | JGI IMG/M metagenome (GOLD analysis project Ga0233414, IMG submission 189020) | Seawater microbial communities from Saanich Inlet, British Columbia, Canada - Na_anoxic_10_MG | ecosystem: Environmental > Aquatic > Marine > Inlet | place: Canada: British Columbia... | reverse complement strand
TCAACTTATTGGAGAAAGAGTTTGTAGTATAATAACTGAAATCAGTTTAATTAATACTCAGATTACTGATATTTTAATTAGAGTTACTACTCTTGAAAATGCACCAGTACCTACATTTACAGTACCTATATTTACAATTACATGTGATAGTTTTCCACTATCAGGCAGTCAGCCTATTGATACAATACTAGAAGAGTTTATTAATAACGTGTGGTGTAATTTTTATGCTGTTACAGGAAATGTTACAGATTTAACAAATGCTATTGGTACACAAGAACCTTGTATAGAAGAAACTTCTGAAACAATAACTAAACCAGGTACAAATTATGCTGCTGAATATCCAGCATGGGTTGCAGAACCTAATACAGTAGCTGATTCAATTACAAATATATGGTTGGTACTATGTGATTTACATACTGCATTACTTACACCTACTACTATTACAGTAGCAGATACTAATACTGTAGATTTAGAATTATCTGCAGGTAATGAATTAACTGCTAAGGTGCAAGATACAGGATGGCAACCTTTAATTGGTTTTAATTATCAAACTGACGATATTGGACCACCTGAGTGTAGAAGAATTGGAAACACTATTTATTTTAGAGGATTAATTTATATTCCTTTAGCGGATGGTGGTGGTAGACCAATTGATGCTGAAGATGTACAAAGTTATGCTTCAACTTATACTACAGCTGTAGCTACATCAGGTTTTGGTGCAAACGGTGCTTGTACACTATCTGGCAACTCAAGTTTAAAATTTAATTTAGGAGCATCGGTTATTCCTACAACTGTTTTAGATGCAGTTGAAAATTTAGATGGTCCTTATAGAGTTAATTTTCCAACAGTTTTACTTAGAGTACTTAATGTAACAGCATCTAATAGTGCAGATAGCTTTTTATTGTCAGCTCCGTGCAGAGTAGGAATTCTTGAAGATAAAAGTTTTTATATTAGCAGCTTGCATGATGCAGAAGTAGGAGCAGACAATAGTACAGGTTTAGTTGGTAATTCAGCTTTAAGATATATTACTAGTAATGTAAGAACAGGGGAAAGTATTCCTTTGTTTGACTCAGCTACATCAGATATAAGTAGTTTTCCTACAAGTGGAGTACAAAATATAGAAACTAATGTAGATAGTCAAATATACCCTATTACATGTGATGCAGGAGATATAGAGCAACTAGGAGGATTTTATTTTACTATTGAAGGATTAACCGCTCACGTAGCTTGTAGTAGTAATATACCATCCGCATCATGTTATTAAAAATGAAAATTAAATATATATATAAAACAAAATAAAAATGGCTTGTTCAAATTGTAATACCCAAAACTGTGGATGCTCTGGAACCTATACGGTTTCCCAGACTTGTCCACCAGCATGTTCAGAAGTGTTTAACACTGCATGCATTGTCTACACAGGTGTAGACATAACCTGTCCTGATAACACGACAGGAATAACTAGTACAGTAGTTTCTAGAAATGATTATTTAGATACTGCACTAACAAAAATTATTAATTATTTCTGTGGAAGATTTAATTCTTTAGTAATACCTACAACAGTGGTTCAATCAGATGATCCAGGTATTGTAGTTGTTGAGCAAATACTTGGTTCTGTAACAACATATCTTTTAAGTTTAGATCCAGCTGAATTACCATCAGCATCTCAAGTTACTGGAGGAGTTAATGTTACGGTTACTGGAGACGGTACACCTACAACTGATCCTTATGTAGTAAATGCTCAAGGAAGTATAGTAGCTGTTGCACCTGGTACTGCATTGTCTGTAATTGCAGATGCTGACACACCTGGTCCATTTGATACTACTTATACTATTGACATTGACTATGATCTGTTACCTGATGTTTCACTTATAACTTCAGAAGGTTACATAAGTATTACAGAACAACCTGGTGTCCCTAATGCAGGTGATACACAGTATACTTTAGATGTAGATCAAGTTACTGTAACTGCAGCTGATGTAAGATTAACATCAACTGAGACTGCTGCAGGTGGAGCACCAAACTTCCTTAGAACATTTGATGTTGCAATTGATGAAACTGAGATGACTCACTGGATTATGGAGAGTGTTATATATGCTCCAGGAAATGTAGGTCCAGGTTTAATTGAAGGTCCTGGTATTTCATTAAACTGGAATTCACTTACTTATCAGCTTGAAATTGAAAACTTATTTTCTGATCCTAATAGATGGTTTACATTAGCTGATTTTCTTGGAACTACTGTTATACCAACTGCAGATAATGCTATCTTAAGTATTCTTGCTGATCCAGCAACAGTTGCTTTGGGTGGAAGTGGTATTGATGCAGTTCTTAGTGGTACTGGTACAGCAGCACAATATGATTTACTTAATACTGACCCAGGAACAGCTCAGTTAATTTTTGGAAGTGTAGAAGTATTAGGACAACCTACTATAGTACCCGATTCAAATACTGAAGTATTAACATTCATAGAAGGAGCAAACATTGGTCTTGTAACTAATAATGGTGTTGGTGCTAAATCTATTACAATTATAAATGAGATTGACTTTGTATTCTCAAGTGTAGCTGGTGATACAGGAGTTGTTTCAGCACTAAATACTGTTGATCAAGTTCAATTTGTTGGAGGAGAATCTATTACAACTACAGCTGCAGGAGGTGGTCCAGCTACAGTCACTATTGATTGGGATGGTGTAGTTACTGATGCTACTTTAACTGGTGACGGTACAGCAGCAAGTCCATTAACAGTTGTTCCTGCTTTAGCAGTATCATTAGCAAGTGCTGGTGGAACAAGTTTAGTTAGTAATGGTGTAGGACCCTCTTTAGAAATTCTAGGTCTTACAGCAGGAACTGGTATTGGATTTACAGTTAGTGCAAGTGATGTTACTATTAATGCAGAAGTACAAAGAGAATCTAGCACTGTTATAGGTCCTTTTACTCCAGGGACAGCCATAACTAATGTTCCTCATGGGCTTGGTGAAAAATTTGTTTCAATTAGACTTTTTGACGAAACAACAAATTTAGGTGAGGATGTTACTGATAAATTTACTATAACTTGTGCAGCAGTTAATGATCTTAGTTTAGAATCAATTTCTTTTACTGGTAGTGTAAGAATATTAGCAATAGGATAATAAACATTGTCGCAGTTTGTTGGTTTCTGTGGCTAACAACGGGAAAGCCCTCACACTAGTGGGGGTTTTCTTTTTTCAGTATATTTGATTAACTTGCTAATCTCATTAATTTTTAGTATATTATTTAAGTAGTATGGAAGCATTTAACACACCCGACTTACAAGCTCCGAGGTTTAGAGCAGACACTTATGAAGTTCTAAACAAAGAGTTCTTTGACAGATTTAGAGAAAAGTATCCAAAGTATAAAAGCTTAAAGGATAAAGAACTAAGATCAATTATAAAATCTTTTAATAAAAGAGTTTATGAAACTGTAATTGATAAGCGAAATGGAGTAGAACTTCCTGAGTCATTAGGATGGTTATTCATTGGGACTTGTCAAGCTAGTAAAAAGAAAAATATTGATTTTGCTAAATCTAGAAAATACGGTGTTAAGGTTGCCAACAAAAACTGGGATAGTGATGGTAAGCTGGCTAAGATATTCTTTACTAACGGAACATTAAAACACAAAATTAAGAATAGAGAGTTTTGGGGTTTTACAGGTTGTAGAGAATTTAAAAGAGCTGTTGCTAAAACATATCCAGAAAACTGGAATAACTACATAGTAGTTGATCCAAGACAAAAATTAAAGTTAGCATATTCTAAGAAGGTAGCTAATGAAATAAGACTTAAGAAGCAAGATAATGCTTTAAAAGACTATAATGAATTTGACTTATGAGCACAACAGTTGGCGAAGCAATATCAAGAGTAAGAAATACACTTAAAGCTGTTAAGGAAGATCCATTTCTAACAGACAGAACAATCTATTTTTCTATTATTAAGTATGGTCAATCTCTTATGAAGAGAGAAGACAATCAGTTAAGGCTTATGAAGATTAGTAATATCTTTAAAGTAATGCCTTATGTTGAACTTATAGAAGTAGATAAAGTAGATGCTGCATGTGTAGGCGTATACTCAGGATGTTATTTCAAGAGAACCAAAGAACGCATTCCAGATCTTTTAACAGGTATACAGGGTCCTATATTTAGGACTGTATCTTCTATTGATGGTTCTATAGAGTTATTTAGAACTGATCCTGGTACTTTTGTTTCTATGACTAAAACAACAACCTTTAAGTATAACAAGCGCCAATATTTTTGGTATATAGATGGATACTTATATTTTCCAAACTTAGCTTGGGATGCTGTAAAGGTAGAAGCAATATTTGAAAATGATACAGAAACTTGTGACTCTGATAAATGTTTAGTAAAACAAGAACAATCTCTTAATATACCAGATTATCTGTTCTCAGAAATAGAGCAGTATGTAGTAAAAGAATTAGCAATGACTTTACAAGTTCCTACTGACGGAGCTGATGATGGTCAAAATACACTTAGATAATGGATTATAATTATACATTAAAATATAGAACCTTTGATCAACTTCTAGAAGATGTGACTGTAGATTTAAATACATTTGCTCTTGAAAATATGATTGAGCCTCAGCAGCTTATTAAGCTTGCTAAGAAACTTAATTATGATTTAGGACTTAGAATTAATCAGCAAAAAGAAGTTATACTAGATATATCTCACGGCAAGGTTAAGCTACCTGATGATTTTTATACATTTAACTTTGCTTATATATGTGGAGATAGAACTTCTGCAAGAACTCAAGGTTATGATGGATTTGCTGGCGGAACTACTATGGTAGAAATGCCTATTGCAAATAGTAGAATTCCTGAGACTTATTCAGATTTTCCTGCACAAGTTCCAGATCCCTGTGATACTTCTAAACCTACATGTTGTTGTGATGACAAAGGTAATCCTGGAACATGTCTTGTACATAATCCTCAACAGCCGTTTGGTAATGAACTTACTAAACCTAGAGTATTTATGAATTGTAAAGGAGAATCTTATGAGTTAATTCAAGTTATTAATTCTGGAGAAACTTTTGTATATAAAGAACTTCTTCCTTTAAGAATGAAACCTAGTCAAAATATAGAGTGTGAATGTCCTAATCTTTATTATAATACTCCTAATGAAGGTTGGATTAAACACGGCTTTTTATTTACAACATTTAAAACAGGTAAGGTATATTTAAATTACCAAGGTCAGATGGAAGATGATGATGGCAACCTACTAGTTCCTGACCATGACCTTATAAATGAATATTATGAATATGCATTAAAAGCAAGAATACTTGAAAACCTTTATATAAATGGTGAAGATGTTGCTCAGAGAATGCAGCTTATTGAACAAAGATTGAGAAGTGCTAGAAATAATGCATTAAGTGTAGTTAACACTCCTAACTTTGCAGAGATAAAACAAATCTGGTCAGCTAATAGAAAAGCAATGTATGGTAAATATTACAACATGTTTAAATCACATTCTCCTAATAGTAGTTTTTATAAATTTCACGATAGGTTAAGAGTAGTTTAATCATGGCAAAAAGAACACAACAACCCAGTACTAACATTAATCAAACTAGAACTGTAATAAAAGGTTTGACTAGAGATACAGATCCATCTTTTATTCAAGATGGTATGTGGATCTATGCTAGAAATGCTGTAAACAATACCAGAGAAGGTGATGTAGGAACTTTATCAAATGAAGAATCAAATGCTTTAGCTGGAATTGTAGGCCAAGATATTACTGTAAATCATACATCTGTTGTAATTGGCGCTATTCCATTATTTGAAGGCAAGTGGGTTATCTATTCTGTCATATATCAAGGACAAAGTAATAATGTATTAACTTGTGAAATTGGTTTATTTGAAGAAGATCTTTTAAGATACAGACCAATAGTTAGAGATAACTGTTTAGAGTTTAGTAAATTTCATTTAATATCAGGAGCTTCAAGAGAAACTGAAGATTGTACGTGGCAGGTCTATTGGGCAGATGGAAATAATCCTGACCGATATATGAATATTGGAGATCCTAAATTATGGCCTTCTTCTGATTTTAATTGGTTAGGGGGTTTAGATAATTCTTTAACTGTAAATTATTATTCAAATGGTACAGATAAGTTGCTGTGGCCAGGAGTAGCTTGGGAAGAGGATTGTTCATCAGGATCTTGTATTATATGCACACCCAGAAATGATTTAAATTGTGATAAAATACGATTAGCAAGTTTAGTTAAAACACCTTGTATCAAATTGTCAATAAGCAATCAAAACGGTACTCTTGAAAATGGTTCATATACAATTGGGTTATCATATAGTATTAATAATCAAAGTGTTACTAACTTTTTTTCACTTTCATATATACAACCTTTATATAATGAGTTAGATGGTCAAGGGTCATTAGAGGTAAACATAGAAGATTTAGATACAGAAAATTTTGATGAGTATCAGTTATGTGTAGCTTACATAGTAAACAGTGTTGAGAAGTATAAGATACTTGGTTTTTATAATACTAACACTAGTAAAATTGTGTTAGATCAGATAAATGATACTTTAGAAGATTCATCTCCTTCTGAAATATTTAAACAAAATCCTGTTATAGAAACATCTAAGCAGATAACAGAAGCTAATAGATATCTTCTTAAAATCGGACCTAAAAGTAGATTTGATTTTAACTATCAACCTTTGGCAAATTTAATTAAAGCTGAATGGGTTTCTGTAGAATATCCAGAACGATACTATACAGAAGGTGGAAATCATACTAGCTATCTTAGAGATGAAGTGTACACCTTCTTTATTAGATGGGTATATGATACTGGAGATAAGTCTTCATCTTATCATATTCCAGGAAGAGCTCCTGTTGAATATAACGGATTAGGTTTTGAAAATGCGGGCTATACAGATTCAAACTCATTTGATGGTGATACAAGACTCTTTGAAACTATTAATACTGCAACAGTTATTCCACAAGGTGGTCCAGTTGATAATGGGGATGGTGGTAAAATTATAGCTGCGGGTAATATGGGTTATTGGCAATCTACTGAACTATATCCTGTTGACAAACCAGAGGTTTGGAATTCAAGTGAATACTGTTGGACTAATGAAAGTTCACCTGATTATGATCTTTGTGGTACACCAATAAGACATCATAAATTTCCTGATAATGCCTTATCATCTCAAACACATCATTTTACTAAAAAAGCTGATGGTAGTTATCATATAAGATTAATGGGTATTAGGTTTAAGAATATTACTATACCAAAAAATAACCAAGGTCTAGATATAAAAGGTATTGTTGGTTATGAAATTTTAAGAGGTTCTAGAAAAGGTAACAAGTCTGTAGTAGCTAAAGGTATGTTAAATAATTTTAGAGACTATTCACTTCAGGGAGTCAGTGCAGATAATCCTAGTAAGATAGGTTTATATGCTAACTATCCTTTTAACTGTATAAGACCTGGTGAAAATAGTGATAACCCTAATAATTTTAACTATAACTTTAATGATCCTTTTATACTAAGTAGAACAGGTGAGCAACCTTTAATAGGAGAAGATTCTGATTTAACTCATATAAATCAAAACATACCTACAGACATGGTAAGTTTTCATTCTCCTGATACGTCTTTTAGAACTCCATATCTACAAATGTCAGAGTTAAAAGTTTATGGTTATCTAAGAGGTCAGGCAGAACAAAGTTTTGTAGAGCCATTAGGTCATCCAGAATTTAAATTACTTGCTGACTTTATTGTATTAGCTGGAGTAATAGGTGGTGTAATAAAAGCTATATTCGCTGCTACAGGTGATATTAAGATAAACTATCCTGCAGGTAAATGGGAACCACAATGGGTCCCTAATGTAACAGGTGGAGATAAGAATAACAAACCTGCTTATAAGTGGAGACTTTCCTCAAACGTTGCCGTTACACCAGGTGGTAGTGTTATAACTACTCTAGGAGGAACAGGACCTGTACCTACAGCAGGCTTTCCTGGCGATGAGACTCCAGCTGCTAATATAGATACTCATGTTATTACAAATGAGCCTGATGGATCAGGAAATCCTCAAGAGATACTAGGAAATCAAAATGACTATGATGATATAGAGGATGCTACTATTGGCACTGGTCCTAATGCAAATGATGTAGATCCAGAAGGTATAGAAGATGAAATTAAAACTTGGAATGCCTTTAATCAAGTATTTCTTAATGGAGGTAGTATAGATGATAAGTTAACAGAGATTAATCAAGAAATCTATAAGAACGGTAAGTATTTAACTACACCTACTATAAACAGAAATTACACTTCAACAGATATATTACCACAAAGTTTACAAAGTACTCAAGCTAGTGGTTTAGCTGAATTAACACTAAACTTTTTAGAAGGATTAAATGGTGTTATAGATTTACTAAAAGCTGTTGCGCCATTTAGACAATATGCACTAGAGCAAATTGGTCATGGGGATTATAATGAGTTTAGACCAACTGCTGAAAGTATATATAGATATTCAGTTGAAGATGGTATTTACGTTTTTAAAGAAAATCAAGACTTTCCTGAGTATCTAGATACTAATGGAAACTCTAGAAGTTATAGAATAAATAATAAGAATAGACCTTTTAAACCTGTGTTAAGGGTTACTACACCTGGTGGTACTCAATCTGGCCCTGGCTATATTCAAGAGGGTGGTGATTTTGTTGATCAATCTTTAATGACTCTTAGTTATGCAGTAGACTCGCAAAATACTAACAATAGTAGTAAGATTAACTATAAAGAAGAAGGTAAGCTAAAACCTTTTATTAATAATATAGCAAGTCACTATGCAGGTTTAAAGTTTAATATAAAAAATCAGTATGGTCAATTAAATACGATACAGCAAATAATTGCTACTCCGTGTGAACAAAAAATTGACTTTGATAATTTAGCTGAGACTATTACTACAGTTCCAGATCAAGAGTGCCCAAGTCCTTTGGTTATTAGAAAAATACAACAAACAGATGTATTTTTTGGAGGAGATACTTATATAAATAGATTTACTCAAAAGAACATAATGCCATTCTTTAGAAATTGGTTATATAATACACCAAGAGGATCTGAATTTAATTATTTTTTATATCCTTCAGTACCTTTTCCTAAATTTTGGGCTAATAGTTTTCCTTGGGATATTCAAGACATTAATCCTACTAATATAATAAATTCTATTATAGCAGGTAATAATGGAGATGGGTTATTGCCAAGCAGTTATTATAATCTAGATAATAAAAGCTATAATGCTGCTAACAATAATACTGTTGATTATCCTGGTGTTATTACACCTAAGAATTCATACTTTTATTTAGCTGCTTGTGGCATTAGAGATTTCTTTGTAGAGAGTGAAGTTTTAGTAGATTTTCGTACCAGAGGAGAATTCCAAAGACAGTATCATTATGATAAGTATAGATACACAGATTTAATTTCTTTGTTTGATGCAAACCCTGAAGTGCTAGCTGCAGGAAATTTTTATAGATATGATTACTCACTAAGCATATCAAACTTTTTTATAAATCAATTTTTTACTGTAGGTGCATTACAGGCAACTAACTATGATCCTACAGTTGCAAGACTTTGTTTTACTTCTCAACCCAATGTAATAAATTATTCATTACCTGAAACTCAAGAAAGTCTTATAGAATCTTGGAGAACCTTTTTACCCTTAAATAGAGTTGCGTTTAAAAATAATGTAAACTCTGTTAAAAGTTATGCTAAAACAGGTATGATTGTAACATTTGAGGATGCAAGTCCATTAATGTATTCTGGTGTTGATCAAAGAGAAGATTACATAGGAGTTGCTGCTACAGTGGGTGATGGTTTATTATTTTCTGCTACTCCTAGAAATGTAACAGCTGCAGATGCCAAATATGAATATGGCTCTGCTCAAGATAGATTGGGTGTAGTATCTACTCCTGTTGGAATGTATTACATTAGTCAACAGCAAGGAAAGATATTCGGCTTTGGTGATAATCTTCAAGATATATCAGGTATAAATATGAAGTGGTGGTTTGAAGAGTTTTTACCTTATAAGCTAATTGAAGACTTTCCTGACTTTCCTCATATAGATAACCCAGTAGCTGGAATAGGCTGCTCTACAGGATATGATAGTGCGAACAGTATTATTTATTTTTCTAAAAAAGATTACTTTTTAAGACCTCAGTATAAAGGTAAAGTTGAATATCTTACAGAAGATAAATTTGCAGTAAGCTTAACAGCTTCAGGTACAACAGAAAATAAAACTATTGTAAAACTAGGGGATGAAAGAATTTTTGAAGATGCTTCTTGGACAATAAGCTTTGATCCAAAAACTAAACAATGGATTTCTTTTCATGATTGGCATCCTAATTTATATTTATCAGGTAGAAACAAACACTATACTACAAAAACAGGATCTATCTGGGAACATAATGCAGGTTGTAATGACTACTGTAATTTCTATGGTGAACAATATCCTTTTGAAATTGCCATACCTTTTCCTACAGGTCAAAATGTAACTACAGTAAGGAGTGTAGAATATTTACTAGAGTGTTTTAGAAGGGATTCTCAATTTTGTGTAGATCAATATCATGTCTTAGATTATAACTTTGATGAGGCTGTAATTTTTAATTCTGAACAAGTATCTGGATATTTAAATTTAAATATATTTCCTAAGAATAATATAGTACTTGCTCAACAGTATCCTAAAATAAATCCATCTTCTATAGATATACTTGTATCTAAGGAAGAACAGAAATACAGATTTAATCAATTTTGGGATATCACTAATAATAGAGGCGAATTTCCTGATGGTTCAGGTTATCCTCCAACAGGTCAATTAATTCCTGGTACTACTCGACTACTTGGTAACTATACAGAAGAACAGATTTGGAATACTCAAGCAAATGGATATATACAAACTTTAAATCCAAATAACTTAAATTATAATAAGCCGCAATTACAAAGAAAAAAGTTCAGACATTATAATAACTTTGTTAAGTTAAGTAAGAAGAATTCTCAGAATGCAAACATGTTGTTTAGAATATTAAATACTAAAAATCAAAATTCACCAAGATAATGGTAGTATCACAAGCAGATAAAGACTTTTTCATAGAAATACTAAATGGTATAGGTGCACCTATTACAAAAGAAAATCTAAAATTTCTTGCTGCATGGAGACAAGCAGAAGGAGGTACAGCATCAAACAATCCTTTTAATACTACTTATAAATTAGATGCAGATTCTAAAAAAACAGATTACAATTCAGTTGGTGTAAAAAATTATACTAACAAAACATATGGAATCGCTGCTACTACAAAGACTTTAAAGTTACCTTATTATAAAAATATAGTAAAAGGTTTACAAAATAATATTGGTGCAAAAAATATTGCCAATAATACAGATGAACTTAAGACATGGGGTACTGGTGCTGGTGTAGCACGAGTTTTAGGTGGAGGTAAAGTAAAACCACCTTCTATTGGAGATGGTGCAAATCCTAAAGTATATAGTGCATCTGAGGAAACTAAAGAAACAGAAGAAACTAGTCCTGGTGAACTTACGGAAAAAGCAACAATAGCTAAAAAGGTTACACCTACTTGGTGGGAAGATGAAGAAGAAGATGTTGTTGTTCAAGAACCTGTTCAACAAGAACAAGTTTATAATAACGAGTTGCCATATTATATGTCAGAACTTTCTGGAGAAGATCAGACTTTGCTATATGGTGAACAAATGTTTGATAAAGGTGGTATTGTTAGACCAGCTGGAGATCCTTGGGAATATAAAAAAGATGGTGATAAATATCTTACAAGAAAACGAGGTAACAATAGTTGGATAACTGCTACAGGTCTTCCAGAAGAATCTATTAAATCTAGAGTATTTAAAGAGATACCTGTCTCGAATAGAGTAAAAGAAGCTACTGCAACTTATACAAGAGAAAAAAGATCTCAACCCAAATCTGAAACTCCTAGAAGAAAAGAAGCATGGCGAGATGTTGAAGGTGTAGAAAGACCTAAGACAGATGATGAGAAAAGAATGGATGCAAGTCTATCACAGTCTCAAGGAGATTTTAGCGATGTTAAAACTTGGCAAGATCTAATAGACGCAGGTCAGATGAGTGAGGAAGAACAACAAATGATTAATAACTATAGATCTGTAGGCTATGATATAGATTTAAATAAATCTCTTGAAGAATATCCTTGGGAAGAAACACAAACTTCTATTGACATAGAATCAGGAGGAATGTTTGTAAAAGATGGAATGCAAGTTCCACCAGGTACACCAGGTGCTAAATTTATGAGCAAAAAAGAAATAGAGTTTCTAGTAGACAGGCAGAAAGCAGGTTGGTTTGATAAAACTATTGGAAATCCACTAGCTGGTCTTGTATATGGTGATGATATGGAAGTGGGTCAAACAGTTATTTCAGAAGGCCTTTTGGGAATGGATAGAGATGATGATAGTTGGCTTAAAACAGGAATAGATATAGGGGAATATATAACACCAGACTTTTTAATGTACAAACTTGCACCAAAGCTTTTTAGTGCAACGGCTCCTATACAATTATTTGGTATGGGTGTTTCAAAGTTTGCTGATTGGGGGTATGACGATGAGTGGAAAGAAAAATACGGTGATCAGACTGGTACTCAATATATAGAAAATGATATTGCTGATAGATGGGAAAGTACTAAAAAATCATATTCAGATCAACAAGGTAACTTTAAGTTAGATAGTCGTATGAAACAGGACTTGGGTTTTGCAGGTGATGCTATAGAAAGTATAGGTCAAGGAATACAAACAGGAGCAGGTTATGTTAGTGATGGAATTGATTATGTTGGTGATGGACTAGAATCAGGATATAATACTGCAAGTAAAGGTCTATCAAAGGCATGGGATTGGGCAACAGATTGGCAAGAAGGTGGTGTACCTAATAAAGGATATAAGATTCTTGAACTAACTCCTAAACAAGTAAAGGAGTATAGACAAGGTGGTTATACAGTAGAAGAAATAAAGTAAATAAATAAAGTTTAAACAATAAACTAAAAATTAGTATATTATACGTAAGTATTTAGATTATGAAAAAATATAGAATTAGCCGAAATAATAAGACCTATGCTCAAATGGGTGCACAACAACCTTCTCAAGAAGAGATGATGATGATGCAACAACAGCAGGGTGCTCCTGAACAAGGTGCTCAACAAGGTGCTCCTCAACAGGATCCTCAAAAGCAAGTTATGCAATTAGCGCAACAAATATCTGCAGTCCTGCAAAAAAAAGGACAAGATGCTAAAACTGTTGCTCAAGAGCTATTACAAACAAACATTCCACCACAAGCTATAGGTCAAGCTTTTGAAATGTTAGTTCAACAAGGTGTTGTTGATGAATCTGAAATGCAGGCAGTTGCTCAGATAGTAATGGCTTCTGAAGGTGAACAGCAACAAGCTCAACCTTCTGAAGAAGAAATGATGGCCATGCAACAACAACAAGCTGCTTCTCAACAACCTCCTATGGCTAGAGCAGGTTATATTAAGAAAGGAATGAAAGCTCGTGCAGGAATGTCTGTAGATCAAGAAGCTGGATTTGCTTCTGCTACAAATCTTATTGCTGACAAAAACATGCAGAAAAATAATCTTTTAAGATTTACACAAGATAATGTAGCAGCTAATCAGTTTGGTCAAGAGTATGATCAAATGTATGCTGGTGGTAGTTTAGAACAAGCTAGATATGGTAGAGGTAAAGCTAGAAGAGCAGCTAGAAGAGAAGGAAGAGGTGGAAATGATAATTGGCAAAAAAATTCAGGAAGAAGAGCTAGACAATTAGCAAGACGTGCTGTTAAAGAAATGCCTGATGTTTATTCTAAAGCTGATAGAAGAGCTTTAAGAGAAGGATTAGCATCTGGAGAATTTGATAAGTATGATGTTTATAGAGGTGAGGATGTATTTAATCCTCAAAGTAAACCAGGATATCCTACTATAGATGCAGGATCTTGGAATCCAACAATGATGCCAGGTAAAGACTGGGGTATGCAATCTTCTGGAGAAGAAGATGTGCCAGATGAAGAAATGGTAGAAGAAACATCAGTAGAAGAAATGGATAACGCTGGTGTTACAGATGACATGTCTTTCTCAGAAGCATTTGGTATGGCAAATAAAGGTTTAGGTGAATCTGGTACTTTTACGTGGAGAGGTAAAAAGTATGGTACTCGAAGAGCTTCTGGTTCAGATGTTATTGATGCAGATGCTACAGGTGAAACTATCATACCTGATGAAAAATATGGTTATGGTTATGATGAATCTTCAGACGAGGGTGACTCAGACTATGACTCAGACTATGACTCAGACTATGACTCAGACTATGACTCAGACGATGATGACTCGTATTTTGTTGAGTATGATGATGATGGAAATATTATTAACCAACAAGTTGGTGATTTTGCTCCTTATGATCCAGAAGGAGAAGAAGATTATTCTACATATTTAAGAGGTTTACCTTATGGTGATGATGGTATGGCTTATGATTCTGAAGGAGGTATGTATGATATTGATGATTACAATAGAAACTTTAATAGGTCTGGGCTAAATAATCCATTTGACAATGATGATGCTCATAACAGAGCAATTGATTACAGTAATATGGGTTATGCAGGTTACAGTGGTGATGGAATAAGAAGAGGAGATCAACAGGGTGACTCAGTGCCTGAAGGTGGATACATGGATCCTAATGACATACCTATTACAACAATGCCTGTTTATTATGATGAAGATGGAGAGCCAATAGGAGGTGAACCAGGAATGCAATTTGGTGGACAATATTCTAATGATGGATTAGAAATGGCTAGGTTTGGTAGAGGTAGAGCACGTAGACAAGCTAGAAGAGCAGGAAGACAAGCTAGACGAGCTGGTAGACAAGCTGGAAGAGGACTTGGTCAAATGAATAGAGCTATGCGAGGTGCTTATGGTAACATTGCTTTTCCACCAGGAGTTAGCCCAATGATGGCAGGAATGCCTATGATGGGGCCAAATGGAGCTGGAGCTAATATGATGCAGTTTCATGGCAGAAGAGGACTACTTGGAGGACTAAGAGAATTTTCTATGAATATGCCTGCTAACTTTGGAGCAGGAATGTTTATGAATGGAATGTATAATCCTTATGGAATGCAAAGTGGCTATAATGATATGAGATACAAAATCACTTATCCAGGAGAATCAAGTGAAGTTGAGGAGGTAGAACAAAAAAAGCAAAAGAAAGCAACTAATGATGATATAGCAGATGATGCTAACGGTGGAGGTGGAACAGGTGGTAGTGGATCAGATTTGGATTGTGATCCTTGTGAAGATGGTCATATTCCAGGTAAAGATCCTGCTGGTGACTGCATGCCTTGTAAAGAAGAAGAAGAAGAGTGTACTAGAACTACAGAAGATTGTGTAGAAGAATTTGGAGAGGGGTATGAATTAGGTATTGGTTGCGAGTGCAAGAGAACGGGAAATGGTGAAGGTGATACTGAAGGAGGAACTAAAAGCGGTAAATGTAACGAAACAGAAGCTATAACAGTAAATGCAATGCCTGTAGAGGGTCGTAATGAGTACTGTGCAAAGACAATGTCAGCTCAGGCAGAGCAGACTGGTATGGAATATATATGGGATCCTAACCAATGTCAGTGCTCACCTATATCATCTGGTTCATTACTTACTTGGCAAAATGCAGCTATTGCTACTGTTGTTATTGGTGGTATTGTCTATCTTAAGAGGAAGGGGAAGCTTACAAAAATCGCAAATGCTACAAGCAGCAGATGGGGTAAAATTAAGAATAGAGTCATGTCTCTTTATAATAAGGGTACTGCTAAAGCAGCAGCTGAAGCTGATGCACTTATTAAAAATAGTAACGTTAAGTTACTAAACGTAGGTACTGACTTTTTTGTTGGAAACAAGCCCAGAGGTGTAAATCCAAGAGTTAATTCAAACTTCCCAAAAAACCCTATATCAGGAACTTACTCAGGGCCTGGTGCTCAAGGAGGCGTTAAACCAGTTTCTAAGGCACCAGTTAAGCCAATAAGTAATACACCACTTAAGCAAATAAGTGCTGGACCAGTTAGAAAAAGTCTAACGCAAGGTGCTAGGGTTTTTACTGAGGTAGAAAAAGCAGTTGCTCGTGGAAACCTACAAGCTCTTCAAGGTTTAAGTATGAACCAGATAAAAGCACTTGCTGTAAAAAATGGTGTAAAAACAACTGGTAGGAAAGGTACGATTATCAGACGAATCCAGAACGTCTTAAAGGTTACTGCTAAAGGAGTGGCCCAAAGAGGAGGTTCTGTAGATCCTAGCTTGTATATGTTTACAGGTGGTGGTGCTCCAGATTATGTAGATTATTTTGGTGATGGTGGTTACTATGAAGATGGTGGTTATCCTCAATATGAAAATGTATATGATCCTTACATGCCTATGGCAGGAAACGGTATGACAATGGTAGATAGACCTTATGCAACTGCTGCAGAATATGGTAATGAATATGCTTCTTACCCAGGTCCTTATGTTGAACCAATAATTACAGATCAAATAAGAGAAAGTGTTATAAACTCTGGAAAACCAATGAGTAAAATTGAAATTTATAATACATTGATGGATAAAGATGATCCTAATGCTGGAAGAAGAACCAATCAACTATATAAGGCAATGCAAAACCCAGGGCCTGGTGCTCAATACGGTGGATATCAAGAAGGTGATGTTGTAGATATGACTCAAGCTCAATTAGGAGCATTTTTAAGAGCAGGTGGTCAAGTAGAATTTGTAGATTAAAATATAACTATGAAAGTTAGAATTAAAAAAACATCTAAGAAGGCATATGGTGGTCAACAATCTGATGGAGCATTGGATGTAACTCCAGCTGCATGGGGTGGCACTGATATGAAGTCTGCTAAAGAAGGTGCGGAAGTACAACAAAGTTTAACTTCTGTACCAAGATCTAAAGCTAACTTAGAAGCTGAAGGTGGTGAAACTGCATTTGGTCCTATATCAGGAGATACTATTCCTGATCACTATAAGATAAAAGGTCCTAGACATACTAATGGTGGTGTACCTTTAAATCTTCCAGATGATACTTTTATATTCAGTGATACTAAAGCAATGAAGATTACTGATCCAAAGATTCTAACAATGTTTGGAAAGAAAGCAAAGAAGGGTGGATATACTCCAGCTGACTTAGCTAAACCTTTTGATATAAATAAGTATAAAGGAATCTTAATGGATCCTGATACTGATAGAAAGGAAAGAGAGACTGCTGAGTTAATGATTAAGAATTATATCATGAAGCTTGGTGCACTTGCTTTAGCACAAGAGTCTAAGAAAGGTTTTCCACAAGGTATTCCAGAAATGGCTAGACCATACATGGAAGCTAATGGAATTACTGATGAGCAATTACTTCCACAAGAAGAACAAGAAGGTGGCGCTGGAGAACAGCCCATGATGAAAAATGGTGGTTTAAAAGAATTTAAAGGACCTGGAGATAGTCAGGTAGATATGAATCCTAAACAAGGTGAAAATAGGTCAGACTGGATGTCAAGAACTACAGGTAACCCTGGATTTGTAAGAAGTACTCAAACCTGGAATGGAACTAGTTGGGTAGAAGAAGATGGTTCCTCTCCTAATCAGCAAAATAACCCCAAGACTTTAGGTGATGTAGAAAGTTATAAGAATGCTACAGGTCAACAAAAAGCTTTGTATGAGTCTTTGACTCCTGAACAAAGAAAGATGATGGTCTCAACTGCAGGACAGCAACAAACTGGGCAGCAAACAGCTAGAGATCGTATGTTGCATCAACAAGCACGTATGGGAACAGGTCCTTTTGCTGGGCAAGGTCAACAACCAAGGGGTCAATTTGACAATCAACCAAGGGTATCTGGTTTTCCAGGTGGATATAACCAACAACAAGGTTACCCTAATCAAACAGGTAATAGACCTGGGTTTTCAGACTTTAATCCTTTTGGTCAAAGAGCATTTACAAGAGACTTTGATTATCTAACTCCTTTTAAAGGACCTAGTTTTAGTGGTACAAATATGCCATTTACAGGTCAGATGCCTGCAGGTAACAATCAACTTACTAGTTTTTCTCAAAAATATAAAAAGAATCCTCTTCTTAAATCAATGTTTTCAGGATGGATTAATCCTGAAAAGAATGTTGCAAGAAGAGAACTTACTAATACATGGAACTTTAATGGTGCAGGTTCTAGCACTCCAAGTTTAGCAGGAGGTAATAATGCAATATCTAACTTTAAAACACCGCAATTAGATTTTAATCAATCTACACAAAGTAGTGCAGGTGCTCAAAATCAACAGCAAAATCAAGGTAGTTTATCTAATAGACAGTTTGCTAAGGATTTTCAAAATCAAGGTTTTGGTTCTAAAAGAGATATGAGAAAAGCTCTTAGAAAAGGAGACATGACTCAACAAGAGTATATGGATCTTATGGATAGAGAAGGTTCTTCTACAACTACTACAGGAAGTGGACCTATTCCAAAGCCTGATAATAGTGCTATACCATCTTGGATAACAGATCCAATTGGTTCAATACAATCTGGTACAGGAAGTTCTCCTGCACCTGCGGGTACATCTAATCAAAATGCAATACCTTCTTGGATTACCAATCCAGTTGGTTCAGCTACATCTGATAACGAATCAATGATTACTGATCAAATACGAAACAGTGTCATGAATTCTGGGAAGATTATAGATGAATCCTCAAGATTACCTATTCAACCTGCAGGTACGTTAAGTAGACCTACTACTAAAATGCCTCAATCATTACAAAGTGCTGGAAATCCAAGTAGTTATAGAAATGCTTTTGCTACAGGTTCTTTATCAGGCATGAAAGATCAAATGAGTCAAGGATTAGAAGCAGAACGTTCTAGACAATATGCAGAACAACAATTATACTTGGGCGCAGCTCAGAACTATTTAAGAAGTAGACAACCTGCACAGATGACTACAAACAATACTTTTTCTAGTAATAAGGTAAATTCAGTAACAGGTGATAATTCAGGTTATATAGGAAGTGCAAAAACAGGTAGCAATCCTATGGGGTCATTTATGAATTATGATGAGGGTGGTGAATCTAGAAGAAGTAATAGAAAGTTTGCAAAAGAGCAACTTTCTTTAAAAAATAAAATTTCTAGACAAGCTAGAAGAGATTTAAGAAGAGGTCTTAATACAGATGAAATAACTAGAGATGAGTATTTAGAAGGCGTTGAGCGTTTAGCTAGTCAAATGGGTCCATTTAACGAACAACCTGAATCTATTTATGGCAACTTTAATGAAACCTTAGAACAAGAAACTGCTGCTCCTGAATATGTAAGAAGTCCAGATAAACTTATAGATGTAAGTGCAGAACAATTAGCTGAAAATGAAAAAATTCTAGATGAGCAAAAAGCTAAAGCTAAAGCTAAAGCTAAAGCTAAAGCTAATAAAGGTTCTTCCCACGACTATTCCAATATTACTTATGAAAAAGCATTATCTTATTTTCCTGCAGATGTATTTGATTTTAACTCTGCGGGTACAATTCCATCTCAAGAAGAACTTGATGCTAGTACCTCAGCTCCAAAAGGTAGGATTCTTTGGGGTCCTCAAGCAGATAAACTGAATGAGCAAAATTTTCATTTAGCTTATAAAACAAAAAACTTTTATCCTAGAAAATCTAGAATTAATAACTGGTATAATACACTTAGCCCACACTTTAAAGGAAAAGAACACCTTGACCTTCAGGTCATGAGAGATCAAATGGTGGCGAAACTTGAGAAAGAGTTTGATAAAAAGTATGGCTTTCAAGATTATGATATTGATCTTAGTAGTAGACCAAGTGGTGAATTAACGGGACCTTATACAGGTTCAGGAGCAGCAGCTGGTCCTGGTTATGGTGGAGAAGGACAAGGTTTTAAAAGAGCATTTGGTGGAGAGAATCCTATACTAGATATGTTTGTATACGGAGGAGATAATAAATATCCTCATGGTGGATCTTTTCATATGCCTATGAATGATTATGCAAAAGACTTTCAGTCTAATACTAATCAATTTACAAAACTAGATAATCCGTATGAAAATACAGCAGATAATCCTATAGAAGATTTACAAGGTAACAGAGCTGGCGCGGTTTTTAATTCTGAAACTCGTGGTTTTGATGAAACTAAACCTCAAGATGGTACAGATGGTAATCCTTTTAGTATAGAAAATACTCAAAAAATTAATAGTGCATTTACTTTTAGACCTTCTGTTGCTATGGCTCAAGCTGGCGCATTAGGTAATGTTACAGAAACAGGTTTTGATGCAGTTAATGCTGGGTTAAATACTGTAGACGCTAATGATAACTTTAGAGATATAGTTGATGGATCTAAGCAAAGTACTTTTAGAGGTGGTGACATGGCAAATAACATGGGACAAATTAAACAGAGAGATGACGAAGGTTATAGTCAATATACATTAACAAAGTATGGTGGAACACCTATGGCAATGTATGGTGCAGAGATGGGAGGAGCTTATTATCCTACTATGGGAGATGGTGGCACTAGAAAGGTTAGAATACTACCTACTGCATCACATGGAAAAACCCATAAGAATCCTGACGGAACTCCTAAAACTGCAGAACAGCTTCAAGCTGAATTAGATGCAGGAGCAAATGTAAAAGTAGTAAGCAAAAAAGAGTTACCAGATGGTACTATTGAAATAAAAAAATCTGATGGAACTGTAGTATATGCTAAAGGTAGTCAAGGTTCAACAAAAGTTGTAGAGTCAGATTTAGGAAAAGCTAAAGGTTCTGGTACTGCACCTGGTGCTGGATGGGCAGATACTATTTGTAATCAATTAAAGAAAGGAGTTTCTATTGATCAGTTGGTAACAGATGGTCATGGAACTAAAAAAGGACTGGAAGCTCAATTCGCAGAGTGTATAACAGAAACTAAGACAGATAACTCTGAATTTTATGAAGTAAAAGCAGAAGAAACAGTAGATAAGAAAACTGGTAAAAAGAAATGTAAATGCTTTAAGCTAGATGAACAAGGTAATAAAACTAAAGAAGTGGTTAGTGAAACTATAGTTAATGCAGATGAGGAGTGTCCTGTTTGTGAAGCTACAGTTGAAGCTATGAGAGGCGCGGATCCTAAAGATCCAGGAGGCTATTCTGATTTTGAAAAGAAAGGTTTTCTTAATGCGGCAAAAATAAAAACTCAAATAGATGCACCTGATGTAATGTATCAGCAAAGGGGAGATGCTTCATCTATGAAAGTAACACCTCGTACTGCAGATATAACTTCACAAGGTAACCAAAGTGTAAGAGCTATGCAAGCTGCAGGAATGAAACCTAATCAAATAGTTGCTGCATTAATGGGTCCAGGAGCACAAAAGAATTTAGCTGAAACAGGAAAAAGATACAGTCAAGCAGATACATATAACGCAGGAGTAGTAACTCAAGATAGTTGGAAGAATTTTGCAGCGAATCAAGCTGTTGATAAAACTAATACAGACCTTTTTAATACTGCTGCTACTGCAAGTGCAGTAGGAAGAAACAAGCAACGTCAATTAGAAAATGCTAAAGGTGCAGCAAAGTATGCAGCTTTAGGAGCTGGTGAAAAAGGTAGACTAGCAAGAGCGCAAATAAACTTTGACCTAGAAGATTGGCAAGTAGATAGAAATGGAAACCCTTACAGAAGATATAATCCAAAAGATCCTAATCCTACTAAACCTAAAGCAGACTTAATGAAAACATATGAAAAGTGGAAGGAACGACAAGGTAAGGATGATCCGAATATAGCTATACTGGCTAAAGAAGACTGGAAGGCAAACAATGCTGCTAAATATGGAGGATTTATTCCAAGATATAACACAATGCCTTACGGTAACTAAACTTTATAGGTTTAATAAACTTTAAAAATTTTAATACATTTAAAAAAAATAATAATTAGTAACAATGGCAAGATATCCACAGGGCGTTAGTAACTTTATACCTTCTTATCAAGCTTATCAGCCTGACTTTACCAGTATGGGTAAAATGCTAAAGATTAAGCAAAACAAGTATGATCAAAATTGGAAACAGTTAAATAAACAATATGGAGCTTTATTATACAGTGAAACAACACATGATCAAAGTCAAAAGGTAAAGGATCAATTAAAAAATGAAATAGACTTTAACTTAAGAAGAGTTTCTGGTTTAGATCTTTCTTTAGAGCAAAATGTTCAAGCAGCTTCTCAAGTGTTTCAACCATTCTATGAAAACTCTAGTTTGATGTATGACATGGCTGCCACTAAGAATGTAAATTCAGCTAAGAGTCAAGCAGGTGGTTATAAAAATGCTTCAGATCCAGAATTGCAAAAACAATATTGGAATGATGGTATGAAAGAAATTGATTATCGAATTCAAGAATTTAAAGAAACTTCCTATGACCAGATACAAAGTAGTGGTCTTGCTAGTGTAGGTTATACACCTTATGTAGATGTAGGTATTACTGCAGAAAAGCTAGCTAAAGAATATGGAGATGTTCAATCTCCTCCTACTAGAAGTGCTGATGGTAGATACCTAGTAACAACCACTAATGGTCCTGCACAACTTATGCAACCTCTTGAACAGCTGTATCAAATGAGAATGGCTAATGATCCAAGAATACAAGCTATGTATAAAACACAAGCTTATGTAGATAGAAAGGATTATATGTATCAACATGCTGGTGAATATGGTGGAGATGCTCAAGCTGCAGAGAGAGCTTATCTTGAAAATGAATATAAAGTACTATCAGGTGGAGTTAAAAAGACTAATAAAAAGCTAAAAGATAATGAACAAGTTTTAGATAATCAATCTAAAATTTTACAAGATGGTTTAGAAAATGGTTCAGCTCCAGCAGGTGCAGAAGAAGTCTTAAATACTGTAGAAACTAATAAAGAAGTTGTAGCTTCAAATCTTCAGTTAAGTAATGTAGAGGCAGATATGGTTAAAGATGGTTCTAGCAATGGAGTTACATCTACGGGTCAATCAAACCCTTTTGAAGATATTACCGTTCTTAGAAATAAAGTAGATTTTCTTAGAGCTAATTCTGCAATGCAAAAAGACTTTAAGCAAGCAGCTTATGTATATTCTAAACGGAATATGAAAACTGAAACCACAGAGGATAAGTTTGCTCTTGCTGATTATAAAGATAAACTAGCTAGACAATCAGCCTATGATGAAGCTTTGGTTAAATCAGGTACACACATTATGGAGCAAACTCCTAATGGGCCTAGACCAGTTGAAATTAAAACTAGAAACCATTGGTCTGAAGAAATTACAGATGGTTCTACTGTGGGTGAAACTAATCTCAAAGATATGGCTGAGGGTGAGATCCAAAGTGAATGGGAACAGTTGACTCCTGGAATTAATGCAGGTATAGATATAGCTGATGCTATTGAACTAGATAGGTATGCAGGTCCCGATAAACAAATTGAACAAGCATTGTCAAATGGTGATTATAAAGATGGTGATGGTAACCCTGTAGATAAAAATGGAAATAAACTTACTATATCTAAAGTAAAAGAATATATAAATAAGTCTTCAAATCCTGCGATATTTAAAGATCTTACTGGGATGAATATGGCAGACTTAACTATTTTAAATACTACTATACTTGATTTAGTAAGCAAGGATAAAACAACTTCTGTTTTACTTGATTCTAAATTTCAAACACAAGATCAAAAGCAAAAAGTTATTTCATGGAAAAAACAAGCTATTGAAGATAAAATTTTAGCTAAGGGAATAACAGCTAATCAAAATTGGATAAAAGAAAGTACTGAAAATATACTTCAAAGTACTAAAGATAGAGGTGGTCCTATAACAAATGCTGGATTTTTAGTAGATAAAAATACTGGAGCAGTACTTTCAGAAAAGACTTACTATGATAATGTTATAAAACATTTAATGCGTGGTGGAGGAGAAGACTGGCAAACTAGATGGATTCAAAAGTATGTTTCTGATAATGCGAGATACGCTAATAGAGAAAGGCAGCTTGCTATATCTGCAAATGAACAGTGGCAAAAAGGTAATTATTTAGGGTGGCTTAAAGACAAAACAGAAGCAACTTTTAATACATATAAAGACTGGGATGATTTCTTACTACCTGAAGAGATGGTTGGTGAAATTATTAAAGATTTAAGGATTGCTGACTATGACGATGTTAAAAATGCTTGGAATAAAGAATGGACAAAAGGTTCAAACTTTAAAGAAGCACCTCCATTTACTTATGGTACAGGTACAGGTATTAGTTCAACAGCAGCAAGTACTTTTGTAGTACCTAAAGCTGCGCATAGTCAATCTACAAGACAGTTTTATGGATTAGGTGAACATCAAGGTAAAGGAATATTTGATGACTACAGGAAAATTTCTGGCTTAGGTCCAGCGCAAGTTACATTTTCTGGTGTAGGTACTGATAAAATTGCATTAGATTCTGAGAGGAATACAGAGAGTCATCAAAAAATTGCAAAAGCTATTTGGGCAGCTCACGAAGATCCAGGATCATTTAAAGATGGCGAAGCTTTTAAAATAGTACTAAAGCCTACAACTGGAATTAGTGGTAATAAAGCTGCTTATGTAATAATGCCTAATGATGCGTTATTAGACAGAGTTCTTGGAACAGGTGGAACAGATGAGGAAAAAGAATTAAATGCAACAATGCGAAAAGATTTTTTAAGTAACGGTGCATCTGTTATAGCAGATAGAACTTCTTTTGACTCTTATGCTTTTGAGCAGTCTACATCTAATCCTATTGAAGCAGATTTAAAATATCAATTGAGCAAAAGTTCTGAAAATGTATCCCAGACATACACTGTGGAGCCAGGTTATTCAATGACATTTAAGTTAGATAAGTCTACTAAAAATTATAGTATCGCTACTGATTTTGAATCATTTGACTTAAATCAATATTTAGCTACAGGTAAATTAACTAAAGGGGTTCTACCTACTACTTTGGTAGATGGGCAAACTCTTTATACTCAATTTCAAACATACCAAGAAAGTATAATACCTATGACAAAAGCTGATAATCAAGAAAAAGTAAATTTAGTAAGGTATCTTAAAAAGAATAATCCTGGTATTACAGATAAACAAATTAGAGAAATATTTGAAACATATAAGTTTCAATATAATTTATAACTATGGCAGAGGAAACACCAAATACTGAACAGCCTTTGTCTGAGTACAGTAATCTTGATACTCAATTATCAACTCCAGAAAACATTCAACCTTTTTCTGGTAATATGGATTTTAATGTACCTGGTTCTGCTAGTATCCCTATAAACAATAGATTTGATATTCCTGGTCCACAGGTTAGACAAGATGTTGTAGGCAACCCTCCAAATGTTCCTGGAGGTGATATTGTTGGCAATAATGAAGGTTCTATGAAAGAATTTATATCAGCAAATCTTCAACATATATCTGATCAAGCGGGGCAAGATAGCTATGGTAAAATGTTTACTTATGATGCAGGTCCTGATAGTAATAACTTTTATGATAGATATGCTGCATATGGAGATGATAAATTTGCAGAGGTAGGGTTTCATCCTTTTAGAGATAATGAAGCAAACTTTAATGCTAAGACTACAATGTGGAATGATTGGTCTAGGATGATGAGACATTCTTTTCCAACATTGCTTAAGCGAGGTTTTATAGATGGGCCTAAAAGTTTAGGCAGAATGCTAACAGGAGATTTTTCAGGAGCAGATCTTGATGATGCTGAGGAGTATGAAAGAGCTGCTGGAATTGGTCAATCATCAAAAGAAGGTGGATTAACTGGAGCAAGTGCATTTATGAATAATACTGTAATGAACTTTGGTTATACAGCAGGTATTATTACTGAAGCTATAGCAGAAGAAGTTGCATTAAGTTTTTTAACAGTGGGCAGTGGTGGTGCAGCAGGTGGAATCCAGGCAGCTAGAACTGCTAAACTTACTGAAAATATAGGAAAAGGTTTAGGTAAACTTAAGACAGGAGCTGAGACCGTTAAAAAGATGACATCTAAACTTTCTACACCTACCGCAGCAAGAAGTTTTTGGCAAACATCTAGAGGTGCAAAATTAAAATCAGGATTAAATCTTGTTAATCCTTTAGAGAATACTATGGGTGCTTTAAAAGGTATTCGTAAAACAACACAAGCTGAAGGTTACTTAGGTGCTATGGCACAGCTTTCTAAAACTCCTGGCGCTTTTTATAGGGATGTTAGAAATTTAAACATGGCTATATCTGAATCTAGATTAGAAGCAGGTATGGTTGAGAATAAGATATTTAAAAAATTATATGATGATCACTATGAACAATTTGGAAAAGTTGCTGATAGTGATGAGCAATTTGCAATGAGACAGCAAGCTAAGAAAGGTTCATTAGAAACTTTTTATGCTAATGCTGGTATTATATATGTAACTAATAAAATTACTTTTGGAAACATTACGAATCCAAAAGGTGGTTTAAATAATTTTTTAAAACAAACTAGAAAAGATATCTATGAGGTAGGTGCTAAGTCTGGTGAGAAAAAGTTTGGTACTTTAGGTAAAGTAATATTTGATAATACTAAAAAGAAATTTATATTTGAAAAAAATAATGTTTTTAATCTAGCTAAAAGTTGGTGGAAACAACCTGGTTATGCTACTGCTAAAAAAACATTGGGGTATTTTAAGTCTAATGTATCTGAAGGTATTCAAGAAAACTTACAGGAAACAATTGCTAGAGCAAATGAGGCCCATTACATAGAAGCATTTAAAAAACAAGGAGCTTCATCATCCCTTTATGCAAAAGGTGTAAATAAAAATTCTTATCAAAAACAGAGTGGTCTCGATGGATTTTTATCTGCTATTGGACCAGGCAGTACTTCTATGGATAGTTACTCTAAAGAACTAGGTAAAGAATTTAGTAAGCAGGGTTTTGAGACATTTATGTCAGGATTTATGATGGGTACTTTTGCAAAACCTTTAAATAATTCAATAGAGTTTTTATCAGTACAAGGTGCTAGGATATACAATAAAGATCTTTATCAAGAATGGAAAACTACCAAAGAAGAAGTTACCAAAGGTATTGTAAAGAATCTTAATGAAATTAATGTAGATGAATTAGTTAACAGCAGACTGATGAACTTAGGAACCCAGGAAAAGGTTCAGGATATATACATGAAGGGTAGTAAAAAAGAAGCTCTTGATGCAGAAGTAGACTCATTTGTATCTACAATGAGTTTAATGAGAAGAACAAATACCGCTGATGTATTTGTTATGAAACTTAAATCTATGCAAGAGCTAACAGATAAAGAGTTGGCTGATGCAGTAGACTCTTTAGATGAGCGTAATGTACCTAAGTATAGAGAAAGAATTGCAAATTCAATTGATAAACTTGAAGCAATTGAAGAGGATTTTAAGAAGGCTGAAGAACTTTTTGAAAATCCTGTAGATATGTCAAAAATATCTGCTGAAGAGTTAGCAACACCAGAAGGTCAAGCATTAGAAAGATTGCATAATGCTTGGAATAAATCTGTAGAAAATTTTGTTTACTTAAATACATCTTTTAAAGATAGTGCTAAAAGAATGGATAGTATCTATGATGACTATCTGAGTAATACGTCTTTAGCTACTGCAGATTATGCATCTGCTAAAGTATTATTTAAGCCTGAGACTATAACTAGACAGATAGGTATATTAGAACAAGAGGCTGCTATAGAAGAAAGTCGTGAAGATATTACAGCTAAAGAAAAAAAGAAGAATTTAAAATATAAAAGAGAACAGATTAAGGCGCTGAGAGAGTTTCAGAATGCTCAAGCTATCTTTTATGGTTTTTATCAAAGAGGTGAAACTCCTACAATACAATTGGCTAAGAAAAGACTAGCTGAAGATGGAGTAAAAGAACCTACTGAAGAACAGATAACTGCAAAGTTAAATGATTTACTTGGTGACATCACAGATGACGTTAGGCAAACTGAAGTTGTATTAGATTTAAAAGAAAAGCATCATGCATATTTAAAGTCTTTAGCTCAGGAGAATAACTCAACCGTATTTAATGAAAATTTAGATAATGCTTTTAATAAACTTGCTGACTATTATAAATTAGATTTTGAAGGAAGAGCTATTGCTCAACATATTGATCTGTTAACAGACCCAGGAGAGTTTTTAAAACTCGTGCTTGAAAATGAAAAAGTATCTGAAAGACTAGCTGAACAACGTAATGAGTTACACTCTGAGATTGTTGATGAGCAAGTTAATAAAGTTGAGTTAACTCAATTACTTAATAAGTTAGCCAATCTTTCTCCTCCAGTATATATGGATAAGCAACAAGTACTTGATTTACTCAATGAGAAAAAAAGACCTGAGTTTTTAACTGGATTTAAAAATGAGGTTTATAATCCAGGTAGTGTACCTTATGAACAAGGTATGCAATTTATTGAGCAGTATTTAGAACTTAGAAGTACTAAAGTATCAAATGTAAATCCTGTTACAGGTCAAATGATGACAGATGAGATGAAGGCTGCTGTTGAAGAAATCAATTCTGTATTTGATGGATCTCTAAGTCCTTTGGAAGGAGGGTATTATAGAGATGGTACTATGCATGGTAGAGTATCTAATACAATGAAAAAAGTATTAGATGACTATGGGTATAATGCAATAGAAGATCTTAAACAAGCTGCAACTAATGCATTTGGTGTTGGTGAAACATTTAGTCTTACTCAAGGTAACATAGATTCTTTTATAAATACTATTACTGAATCTGTAAGTAAGGGGGAAGGTGTTTATCAAGGATTTAATTCTACTGCTATAAATAATCTTAGACTTGAGTTAGAATCTCTAATGAAAGGTGAAGTTTTAAATTCTTATAGTTCTAAGATTGAAAAATTAGAATCTGCTTTAGAAAAAGAAACTAATGAATCAAATAAAAAATTAATCTCAGACGAAATAGAAACTCTAAAGACTAATGTATATACAGCAGAGCAAGTTAATTCTAATGTATTAGAAAATGTTCTTACTGACATAGCTCCTAAGATTACATATGAAGCTGGTAGAATCAGAGGTAATACTCTTGATGATATGGTTAGAGATTACTTTGATCCAGAAACTAATGTAGATGATTTCTATGAAAGATATAAAGATAAGATAAGTGAAGAAGCTTTTATAGGAATATTCGGAGCTACTGGTATTCTGAATAAATTAAAAGAACAGGTTGATAATGGAGAGATTTATATCTTTTCTAAAAACTTAGAGATAGGAGATAATAACCTTGTTGATGAAAATGGTAACGAGTTACCACCCGTAGCAGGAGCTCTTGATTTAATTATAGTAGATAAAAAAGGAAAGAAGTACATCGTAGATTTAAAAACAGCTGCTCCTGGAAAATGGTCCAACTATATAAAGAAGAGTGATTCTGGCTTTGGTTATAAAAAGTTTTTTCAAAACAGCATGCAGCAGAGAGCTTATGCAAATCTTTACTTTAATAACACTAATGGCCAAGAAATTGAAACTTTAATTTTACCAATTGCTTTAACTGAAGATGCTGAAACTGGATTTATAGATGGCTTTCAGGAATTAGGTGATTTCGTTTTTGGAGATAGAGGTAACTTTCCAAATTTAGTTGAAGGTAACATGTTTATCAAAACTGATGATAATGCCCAACTTACTGTTACAGAAAATGTAGATGGTAAATCTGTTAAGAAAACGGTAAAGGTTAAAGATATAGATAATTTTATTCCTAGAAAAAAAGTACAAGTTTCAGAAAAAACTACTGAAACCACTGAAACACAAGAGTCTTTATCTGACCTTGAGCAAAGGAAAAAAGATATAGCTGATCAACTACAAGCGATTAGGAGAAAAACCTTTATAGACGAAAATGATAAAGAGAATATAAAAGAATATGAAGAACAACTTGTTAATATTAATAAGTTAATTAAAGCTAAGAAAACTCCTGAAAAGAAAGAATCGGAAGAAGACAAAAAGTTTTATGAAGATCTAAGAAAAAGAGAAAGGGCTGCTAATGCAAATATAATTTCTGTAGATTCTTATAGTGATTCTACAGCTATAGAACCTTATAGTCAAACCGAATATATAAATAATCAAGGTAGAAGAATTGTTATAAGTGAATTACATCTAGACAAAGAAGGTAATACAATAGAGGAAAATAAAAGGGATGCTGAAACTAAGATAAGGACTAAAATTGCACAACTTACACAGTATGATATCAGAAATTATAAAAGAAAACCTTTAATAGATAATACTATAGATAACATAACTGGTCAAGTATTTGCTGTAGAAATTGGCAGATTTAAAGATGGAAAAACAGGTAAATGGACAGGTGCAAAAGTACCAAGTAAAATTAAAGTAGAGTCTGTATATGTAGATGATGTAGGCAACTATGTTATGACAGCATATAATCTAAAGAATAACAGGTTCTATGACATGACCGTTACTCCTGAAGGAGATGTTATTGGTTATAATAAAGAAGGTGCTGTAGCTCAAGAAGACATGGAGGGCACTGAAATGGATGATGTTGTATTCTTCAAGAATGATTCATTTGCTCGAAGGAAAACTGCTGAAGATAAAGCTAATGAAGAAAGTGAAGCTTTATTAAACGCTGAAATAGAAGCCGTAATAGGCCCAGAAGACAAAGCCACACCTTTAGAACTACTGCTAAGATCTATAGAGAATCCTGATAATATAGATACTCTTGTAGATTATATGGCTTTAGACCTTATTAAAGATGAGTTAAGTATTTTAGATTATACAAATACTAAAGAGCTGCTGGATAGAAAAGCTTCTACTATTTTAGGATTAAATAATGTAGTAGAGTCAGGTAAAATTTATACCTTTAAAGAAGGAATAGATTCTAAAGACATTAACGTGGGAGACCAAATAAGAGTTAAAACAATAGATGGAAAAAATAAAACCATCAATAGTAAAAAAGTTGGTTATCCTAAAACTTGGATGTATATGAATTTTGAAGAGATTTCTATAACCCCAGAAGAGTTTGAATCAAAAATAGACTTTGGAGATAAACCACCTTTAAGATTAGGTATAGGTAAAGATGAAGTTAAAAAGACAGGGGATGTTCTTAAAGATTTTATGAATGACTCAAAAAAACAATCTGAATTAGACAAGTCATCACAAAACTTCTTAGATGAAAACGGTGATGCTGAAACATTTAAAAATTGTGATTAATGGCTATAAAATGCGCACTTAGTACGGACCAATTAGAATTTGTATATGGCTTAAGTAGACAAGCTATACAAGCTAAATTAGATAAAGGTCAACCTTTTAATGTAGATACTTTTATGAAGTACTTCTATGAAAGAATTGAAAAGGTTGCAGATAGGGATAGAGCTGCTCAGTTCTTAGCTTTTACTCCAGCTATTATTGAGCAAGTTGTATTAAATAACTTTGCACAAGAGGTAGATCAGATTGAAGGGTTTGACAAGATATCTACTTTAAAGGTTAAGTGGTCAGATCCTAATAGTGCAATATCTAATGTAGTAAATACGTTAGAACAAACTAAAAGGGATTTAAGAATTCAACGTATAATCAATCAACAGAAAGAAGGTGTCATTGAAGATAAACCTGAGTCTCAAACTAATTTTGATTATGGCACTGTAGTTAGATTTAAGTCTGCTGCTATACTAGCAGGAACTTTGGCATCTTATGTACCTGGTGCAACTAAGTTTCAATCAGAAACAGCTGACAAAGAAAGAAGAGCAATAAATAGAACTCTCTCAGCTATATCTAATAAGATATCATTGCAAGATAATGTTACAGCTTATCCAAAATATCAAGGTGTCAATATAAGACTAAAAGCCACTAACTTAGGTGATTTTACTAATAATAATAATAATAACTATAATGGCTTAGATGGTATTACACAAAAGAGTATTAGAGATTCTAGGTCTAGAATAAAAAAAGGAAATGCCCAAAAAGGTGTAGCTCAAGTAAATGATAGGGTTATTATGCTTATTACAGATGAGCAGGGTCAACCTTTAAGATTTAATCATGAGACTGGTGATATAGTACCTTATAATGATTCTAAAGGTAAGTTTGCTTTTCAAGAAATGAGAGTTGTAAGAAAGACTGGAACTAACTCATATTCTCTTAGAGATATTTATAATATGGAAGATAAGACCTTATCTTCTGATGATATTGCTGAAATAAGATCTAAGAATGATAAAGAACTAACAAAGACGGATGCACTTAAGCAGACTAATTCTGAGTTTAAAGAGTACTATGATCTTCAACAAGCTGCTCTTAAACAAGATATAATGTTAGATTTCTCAGGTATGACTGAGGGAATTAATGCAAAGGCCACAGCTAAATCTTTTACTCTAGATGAACTGCTTGCTGAAGATATAATTACAAGAAGTACTCTAGAAAAAAAGACTAGAGTTCTTACTAACCCTGAGCAAGGTTTTAGTTCTGGTAGAACTATCATGGAAGTAGAGGGTCAAGCTTATGAACTAAAAGGGGTTAACATATCTCAAAATCTTGTAAATCAAATTACATCTGTATTATTTGATTCTAACATACCGTATGCAACTAAGAATAATTTTTACAATCAATTCTTAACTGATCAAAAAACAGGAGGTGCATACACTACAAGTACTGTAACTTTTAATAACGGTAACATACATGTTAGTACTTACGCCAAAACAAATTACAACGATTTAATTAGTGAGTTTGTAATTAAGTCTTCTGGTGAAGTAGTTGATACAGAAGGTAAACCTTTAAATAAAGATGAGCAAAGAGTAAACTTAAGCAATGCTCTTTCAAGAGCTACAGGAAATCTTAAGAGTAGATATCTAAACTATAACCAAAGACTTTTTGATGAGCCTACTAAATTTCAAATATATGAGAATGGTAAGTTAGTAGATAGTAATTATATAGATTTTATACTAAAGCAGGATATAGAAGTTACACAACCTATTGCATATACAGGAAACTTTAATAAACAAATGTTATTTCAGAGACCTGCAGAAGATAGTATACGAGGAATGTCAGAAGCTTTGCCAATTGAGCAAAGATTTACACAAGCAGAAGAAGGCCAATATTTACATGATATTATATTAGAGCCTAATGCAGCTAATGTAGCTCAATTAAACCCTAAGTATAAAGGTAAGCTTATATACACTACTCCTGGTATGTATAATCAGTCAGAGTTTGGCGATAATGTAATTCACTCTAATGATATTGCAATAGATTTAATAGCAACTATTCCGTTACCAGGAGGTAAAACTTTTAGAGCTATAAACGAAGGTGAGTCAAAACCAAATTATATCTATGAATTTTCTAAAAGTGGTAATGACTATAATTTTAAAAAGAATACTTTAGATCCTATGGTTCAAAATAGAATCAAGCAGTTAACAGAACAAGGGATCACTGTAGTTACAGAAACTGTAAACCTTATAAAAGATGTTAACTTAGTTGTATTAGGAGATCGTAATAACTCTGGAGTAGAAAGTGTTAATCTAAATGATTCATTTTTTCAAAAAGAATTAAATGCAACAGAAGAGTATTTAACTAATCTAAACAATCCTCCAGTAGCACCTACAATTAAAGTTACACCTCAACAAAATAAAACTATTATACAACCTAAAGTAGAAGGTGGTCCAAATATAAATGAGTCTAATAATAAAACTGAGAAAGGAGATGACGATGCTCCAGATCTTACATTATTCAGAGATGGTAAGCTTAATCCTGATGTAGTAACTGCAGAAGAAATTAAAAGAGCTAATGAATTCTGGGCAGGTCCTCTTGGGCAGAGATTTGAAAAAGATGGTCTTACTTTAAATAGAGCTGCTAATCTAGTTAACTCTGATGCATATGCTAATTTTGTAATTAGTGGAACTAACTTAGCAATTAACTTAAGTAAAAAAGGTACAATGGTAGATGTATATCATGAATCTTTTCATGCTTTTACACAATTGTATTTAACTAAAGAACAAAAAATAGAATTATATGAAGAAGTAAGAAACTTTACTGATGCTAAAGGTAATCAACCTCACCTTACTAAAAGCTATTTAGAGTTAGAAGAGCTTCTTGCAGAAGACTTCAGAACTTACATGAAGAATCAAAATGTTAAAAAAGATGCACCTAAACGAAATAGTATATTTAGAAAAATTTTAAATTTCTTAAAAACTTTATTAGGCGTAGGAAAAGCTGCTGATGCAAAAACTTTAAAAGCTAATAAAGAATTCATAGATCTTCATACAAATGCTTTTAACTTAGTCATGAATAATAGGTTAAGTGCTAATCAAAAAAAGCTTTTGATTGATGGTATAAGAAAAAAGGCAGGTGGTAAGAAAAAAACTTTAAAAAATAATACTGATGCTGAGATTGAAAAAATGCTTCTTGATGATTATATAAATTATGCAAAAGCTACAAGTAAAGGTGGAAGTGTTAGCCTAAAAGATAGTTTAAAAGGTTGGGCAAGACGTGAAGGAACACAACTTATGTTATTCAACGATACTGTTATACAAGACACTGAAACAGAATTTGATGAAGGTGTTATTCAAATGTATGGTAAAACTAAGGATTGGAGAACTCCTGGAGATATACTTAATTACGGTTTTGAAGAAACGCTTAATGTTTTTGAAGATTCTTATAATACAGTACAAGGAGTTAATCTAGATATAATGTCTATTCCTACAGTAAAAGAGCTTTTTCAAAATTTAAAAATAGGTAACAAAAAGTTTTTAAATAAATATCAAGCTTCTATTGATAATGCAATGTTCTTTGAATTAGATAGAGGTCCATTGTTTGTAGATAAGATTAATAATGAGAAAAGAAGACGTACTGCATTAAGTGAAAGAGATGGTGATGTTGTGGTAGAGTCTATAGACTCTGTTATATCTGAATTAATAGATACAAATTATAAAACAAAGATTACAGATAAAAACGTAACAGATCTTGGTAAGATATCTGAAGTAAAAGGTTTAGCTGTATCTGCATTATTAGAAGATAATAAAATAGCTCAAGTATACAAGTATGCAAAGCAAAGACTTAAGAAAGAATTAGCTAAAAAAAATGAGGAGTATTTAGAGTCTGTTGGACGTGAAGATCAAGCTCTTAGTAAAATAGAAAGTTTTGAACAGCTGAAAAAATCAGCTGCAGCTACTCTTGAGACTAAAGAAGGAACTCCAAATAAGTATGTCTTTTTAGAAAGTCAAATAGATGACTTTAATCAGTTTAACTCAGATTTTAAAGCTGGTGAGAGAGTTAAGGGTCAAGAGTGGATGGGTATTAAAATACTGGGTAACTTCTTTACACATGCTTCTATTAAAGACGGTAATGTACCTGCTCAAGTTATTATAGTATCTAGAATAGAAGATGCTCAGAAACAATATGAAAACTATGTAAAAGGAGGAGCTAAAGAATACGTAGGTGTTAAGGTTAATAAAAATATAGAAGATTCAAACTTGACTCAAGCTCAGATTAATCTATTAAATAATATTAGAATACTTCAAACTGCTGTAGATGAGTTTGGAGATCCTGATTTTGGAATTAATGGTGCTAAACCTTCTGGGATGATAGCTTATCATTTAAACAATTCTATATTTGAGCTTAGAAAAAATAATTATTCTACAGAAGATGAAGATGTATTAAAAGATACTACTGCGGAAAAAGAAGAAAGTCAATCTTTAAATCCTGATCAAGATAGCTTTAAAAAATCTTTATATGATCTTGCTGAGAAAGAAGTAATTTATATTTTAAAAAGTTTACATCAGACAGATAGCGGTAAGGTTAATTCATTAGGATTTAGAAAGCTAGCAGACTTTAGAAAAACTTGGAATATAATATCTAAACTTATAGGTGGTGTACAGTCTAGACAAAAGATGTATGATATACTAAAAGCGGAATCTAAGAACTTTCCTATACTTGATCAACTTGTAAATACTAAATTAGCGGATCCATCAGTTATAACTAATGGTTATGCATTTGATGTAAGTAATTCTTTTTGGCATACTTTCTCTAGACCATCTGTTAAACTTTGGCAACTTAGTGTAAATCAAAAAGAAGTTTTACAAGAAGGTGAAAAAAATACACCAGGCAATCTAGATTTTATAGTTACTCAATCTAAGGTAGATACAGCAAAGGTTATATCAGAATCTAAAGCTAGGTTTGCAATTGCTAAAAACAAGTACATGAATAATGTACCTGGTATGCAAGCAACCTTAAATTTACAAATGGTAGCAAAGAACTTTTTAAATGAAAAGGGTGGCCTTATTGAAAAATCAAAAGTTGAATTTCTTAGAACTTTAGGTTTTAAATTAGATAACAATACTAAAATATACGAACAATTAGACAGTAGAGCATTAACTTCTGACATAAATAATTTAGCAACTTTGGTTAAGGATCTCTATGATTTAGTTAGCATACCTGTTGAAGAACAAACTGAAGAAGCTAGAGGCTTTGTTAGAAAATTTATTCAAAGCCCTATTAGCTTTTTACAAAATGAAGATCTGATAGAAGCAAATATAAGTTTACTTAAGTCTTTTAAAAATATACAGTCTTTAAGACCTGATTCTATTGTAAGAACCTTAGCGGATATACAATCTGAATATGGTTTTGATACTCCTGGTCAAAGCATTACACTACCAGATGGAGAAACTGCTCAAGAAATAGCAAATCATAGTTCTGCAGCTTCAATAATATTAGGTATAAATGATTTAACGGGCAACTTAGATGAGGCCTATAAACAAGATAGTCACTTATCATTCTTAAATCCTAATTTAAATAACAAAGAATTACCTTATAATCCACTAGCTGCTAGAAATAAAGTTCTGCAAACAATGTTTCCAAATGGTAAAAGAGATGCTAGTAAAGAAATACAGTTCTCTCTTATTGCAGGAACTGAATTTCAAATGCAAGGTAAAAGAAATACAGGAATAGTTACTGCTGAACTTGTAGCAAGAGATAGACATTTCCAAGCTTATAATATGATGCTTCAAAGGGGTATTGGTGAGTTTGTTAAACATTCTGATAAAAGAAATTCATTCGGTATTGTCTTGGATAAAAAGAAAAACTGGGGTAACTATAATACAGGTACAGATAAAAATCTTTGGATTGACATTGATAAGTTTGATTCAGCTGAAGGTCATGACTTAGCTTTTAATGTATTCATACTAGATTATATAGCAAATGAGTTTGACAGAATACAATACTTTAGTAAAAAAGAAAATCAAGCTGAGTTAAAAAGAAATACAGGTTATAGTAAAAAACTTAAAGGTAAAGGTGTTAGTAATGATAGAGCTGCAGGTATGTCATTTGTTTTGACAGATTCTTTAATGAGTAATACAAGTAAAAAACAGTTGTATGAGCTAGCTGAAAATGATGAGTACATAGACATTGTTGATTATATTCAGAACAATAAAGAATTACGTGATAGCTTAATTAAAGAATCTAAAACATACTTTGAAGATAAAACTAAGTATAATGCAAGAAGTTTAAAAGGACTTCTAAAATTAAATAAAGCTTTTGAAAAGTTTGAAGAAAACACACTAGCTTCTGCTTTTACATATAACAACTTTATCAATAAAGTAGAAATGTCTAACCTTCTGAATGGAGATTTAGCTCAGTTCTCTGCATTTACAAAAAGAGTTCCTGGTTCAACTTCAGACGGTAATTCTTTTCTCTATGATGAAAGCGCAATGAAGTTTATAGATGAAGTCTTTCAAGGTGAGGGTATTGATACTTATGCAAAAAGCATAAAGCAGGAAAACTTTAAAATGAAAGGTGGTACTTTGAATACAGGAGTAATAATGGATCCTGTAAGGAAATCAATATACCTTGATGAAATGACAGATGCTTGGACTAAGGATTATATATTACAAGGTTTTACAGAGTCTCAAGCAAAAAGATTAGTTCTAAAAGATGCTGAACCATATGAAAAAATGGAAGAAGCTGATGGTGCAGCATACTTAACTTTTGATGCATACAGAGTTCTTAGAAAGCTTGCTAACAAATGGAAGCCTGAACATCAAGCTTTATATGAAGATATTATTGCAGAAAAACCTGTTAATGCAGCAGATGTTAAAAGATTCTTTCCTGTGTATAAACTTCATAACTATGGTCCATTAATGAATAGTGGCCTTGTAACAACTTCTATGTACAAGTTTGCTGTAGCTCCAATTATTCCTAGTGTTGCAATTGCGGGTACAGAGCTTAAGAAGTTACATGATAAAATGGTAGAGTCTGATATTCAGATGGTAACATTTAAAACTGGATCTAAGGTGTCTAATATTACCAGTAAAGAAAATGCAAAAAATGATGCGGATAATATATTTGAGAAACGGGAGGATATAAGTAAGATCAACATGTCAGAAAAGTATGTAGAATCTGATAATAAAAAAGCTCCTATTGCAAATAACAAAATTCACTTAAGATATCTAAAAGATGTTACTGAAGTTACAGATGAGCTAAAAGGTAAAATTACAGTACCTACACAACCAAGAGTTGTTCTTGAAAGTCGTCTATATGAAAGAGGTGATATTCTCAAGAGCATGAAACAGCACAAAGGTTTAGCAAAAGACTATAGAAGTGCTGTTAGTAACTATACTCAAGTTCTAGAAATAGAGCTTTTAAATGAAATAGGATTTACCAAAACTAAAGATGGTAAGTATGTAGCATTAAGTGATGGTAGCTTAAAAAAATTAGCTAGAACTGTAAGAGCAGAGCTAGCATCAAAAGGCGCTCCTGAACAATTACAAAACATTATAGATGTTAATATGTCAGGAAGATTGAAGATTGATTTCTCAATACATCCTGAAGCTCAAGTTGTAGAGCAGATATTAGTAATGAGAATTTCTAAAGCTATCTCTGGTCAAAAAACTAAAGGTGAAAAGGATGTTCAGGTTCCTAATACTTTCTACAATGGTCTATGGAATTCAGTAGAGGAGATGGAAGCTGCTATGACCAAGAATGATGCTAAGATAGCAGAGTTTCTAAAAGATAAGATAGGTACTAATAACTTACCTTTTTATAGAAGAGGTAAGAATGAAACTAAGTTAGCTAATGTAGCTATAGCTCTTAATGGTGATTTTGTAAATCTACTTAACTTAGAGTATATAGGTAAAGATGGTAAAGCAGATGGTACTTTGATTAGTGACATTCCTGAAGGTTCTAAAATAACAGCTCGTGAAAGATTAAATGAAATGCTTCTTAATGAAACATGGATGGATGAGCATCGTCAAAAGGTAACTATAACAGGACCAAGAATACCAACTGATGCTACTAACTTGATTGAAGCATTTGAAGTCATACATTTTCTTGATCCTTCTGCGGGTACTACAGCTGTAGTTCCAACAGAAATAGTTGCTAAGGCTGGGTCTGACTTTGATGTTGATGCACTGTTCTTTTCTTTTCCTAACATTAATAAAGACGGAAGTTTACCTACGGAAGTTAAAAATCTTGAACAAGAAATAGCTAAACTTAGAAAAGAAGGTAAGAGTGTTAAAGGTATTATCAATCAGCAAAAGGCATTTGCTCAAAATGATCTAATTACTCAAAGTGTAAACATCTTAAAGCTGCCTGAAGTATTTGGTGCATTAACTAAACCTGCTACTACACGATTATTTGAAGAAGAGGTGAAAAGACAGTTAGGAGAAAGTTCTAAGGACTATGATGTAGAAGGTTTAACTAGTCTTAATGGTAATCCAACTAAAGTATTTGAAGATGAGTATGACAATAATGTCTTTGATATACTTATGGGTGGTAGTACAGCTTTAGGTATTACTGCTAAAAAAGTTAAACAGCATACTCTAAATAAAAGTATAGGTGCAAAGATGCCTTTAAAATATGAATATGGTAACCTTATAAGAGAGTTTAGATTAAACTTTCCACATAATAAACTTGATGCTGGTAATATATCTTTATCAGATACAGTCAATCAAGAAGGTGTACTTATATCTGAAATTCTTTCTAATGAATTACAGGGAATATTAGATAGGGGTAATGATGATACTGTAATGAGAGCAGGTATTATTAAAGAGTCTGTAAGCATACTTAATAGATTAATTGAAACAGGTGTACCATTATCTACAGTCATAGCATTTATTAATACTCCTGTAATCAAAAAATATTTAAATAATGTTGCTGGATCTAAAGGTATAACAGCAAAATTACAAAGTCAAGATTTTAAAAAAGTTCAAATAGTAGACAAGCTTATAAAAGATAAAGTGTTATCAGATAGAGATGCTATAGCTTATTATAATGAGAAGTCAATAAATGAAGCTTTTAGAGCTATGAAAGCTGTCTCTAAAAATGTGCATCTTGGTACTTTTATTGAGCTTACAAGATTTAAAGATGGTAATAGTATAAACAAAATTTTTGATAATTATGATGAGTTTGTGCAATTTACTAAACAAGAAAAGCTTAAGAAAAATGATATATATAGCATAAAATTAAATGGGCAAATGGTTTATAGTAGACTTAGTTCTGGTATGAAACACCCTAATTTATTGTATAAAAGTTACTATTTAGGTGAATACTATTGGAAAAAAGCTTTTGGTAGTGCTGAAGTAAATGCAGATGTAATCAAAAACGGCTCTGTAGATTTTAATGAAGCTCAACAGATAGCTCTTATGTTTGAGTTTGTAAATATTGAGACTCAGTTTAAGGGCATGGATAATTTTGAAATTAACTTTAACCCAGATACAGGATTAATAGGTGCTGTTTATTCTGCCGAAGCAAGAGCTGGTGATATATCAAAGATTTTAAATGACAGTCGAGTTGATCGTCAAACTATAAAGAATTTTATTAATTCTTCTGTATTATCTTCTATGTATAAAACACAAATCTTTACAGATATCGTAAAACCTTTATTTGATTTAAGATTAAATAACAAATTGCAAAATGCAATAATAAATAGACTGCAAGATAAGAATGATCTAGATAAGATTAAAAGAAGATTTGGTGATACTTCTGAGACAAATGAAAAGTTTATTACTGCAATGAATAATGCAATGGTAGATTATATATACCAAAATATTCTTTCTGGATACGTAGATACTAAAGGTTTACCTACTGAATTACCTAAAGTTATCAGAAGTAAAAAGGTTGTTAAGACAAAAATAGAAGGAGATCAGTCTGTAAGGTTTACTGCTAAAACAGTAAGAGTTGATATGGCTAAACTTAAGTATCAGTTTTTTGAAGCTAAGGCCTCTATGATTGATGCGAATCCCATATTTCAAGGTAAAGATACTTTTCCTACATTTGATAGTTATGTAAAGTACTCAGTTGAACGTGCATTTTTTGAAGATCAGTATAAAGATTCAAATCTTTCTGAAGATCGTATAAATGAAATAGTAACTAAACGAGCACTTGCAAGTTCTTTTAATCCTGGATATGTAAAAGGTGCATTACCGTATGTTCAAAACCTTCCCAATAGCTATACTAATGATATACTCAAGTTTGTTGAGGATCCTAGATTTACATCAATAGTAGAAAATTATCCTGTACTATCTCACTTAAGTCCAGCATTCTTTCTTCAAAGTAAGGGTTACAATCTTTTAGATTTAAATAACAAAAAACTTATAGATGAAGATACTGCAAAAGATTATTATATGCAGTTAAAAGAATTAGGTGATCATGAATTTTTAAAAGGTACTAATACAGAAACTAGTGATGCTATAAGCGATTTGTTTAAAAACTTTTCACAAATAGCAATCTATCAACAAGGCTCTGGTAAATCAGGTTTAAGTTTTATAAAGAGTTTAGATCCTGAAGGATTTGTGAGTGTATTAAGAGCACCTGCATTAAACTTCAGACTTCAATTATTTGGGGATACCAGCAATGTTTCAAAAGACCAATTTCAGGATATAGAAGAAGCTAAGAAGAATGTTATTAATAATTTATTTGATTCTGTAGTATCTCTTGATTCTTATAAAGACTTAAACATATCTTCTAAAGAATTCTATGGAAAAATAGAAGCATCGAATTTACTAGAAGTAGATTATTCTCAAAAGACAACTCAAGATCTTTATAAAGAATATGAAGTTGCTAAAATAGCTGAAGCTTTGGATAACGAAGCAGATGGTCTAGGTAGTGCTACTGTAGCTGCAATTGAGAAAGAATTAATCAATAGAGATTTACCTTTAAATCCAAATAAAAATTTAGATACTGAAGAGGAAGATGACGATGGACCAATTAGTAAAAAAGCGGTCACTACTCCTGTAAATGGTGGTAGTGTAACTACTATAGATAATGCTTTTACTGAAAAAGAAAGTAAAGACTATGTTGATAAAGTAGAAAATCTTTTAAATACAGAAGAGAATAGAATGAGCAATAGAAATGATGAATCTAAACAAGTTGCTATTTCATATGGTCCTTTAGAGTATAGATATAGTATGGGCCCAGGAAGAACTGCAATTCACACAAAAAAGATACAACCTGATTGGATGCAAGAACTTTCAAGAAATGTTGAGAAACAACTAGGAAAACCTAAAGGATATTATAACCATGTGCTTATTAATAGATACGGTGATGATGTAGGTATAGGAACACATACTGATGCTGAAAGTATTTATGATAATGAAGCGGGTGAAGTAGGAAGTGTTGTTATTTATTCTATAGGAGAAACTAAAAATAAACATACAATTGGTGGTGTTGACTTTCAAGCTAAAAATAATTCATTAGCTGAAATGAGTACTGGAAAATTAAGCCACTCAGTAGGCAGAGCTAAAGGTACACGCTATAGTATTAACTTTAGACATATTCCATCATCTCAATTACCAGTTGGACTTCAAATAGAACCTGCATTAGAAAATTTTTATAGATCTTTGACAAAAGAACAATTAAATAATCCTAAATTACCATCTATGGATCGGGCTCAAGTAGAGTTTGAATACTTTTATGATGGTACAATAGAATCATTTATTGACGAATTAAAATGTAAATAAAATGGCTTGTATAAATAAATCAGATAAAAAATATAAAGCTCTTCAGGAAAGATATGGAGATACTTTGGCAGCATCTTATGTTAGAGGAAATGTCTTAAATAAAAAATTGTCTAGTCCAGAAGACTTTTATATTCCTACAATAGAAGAACTCTCAGATTATTTTAGAAAGGTTAGAAAACCTTTGAAGGTTAAAGAAATGCAAGATGCACTAAGACTTAATCCTTTGTTAGAAACTGAAGCTATAAAGTCTATTTTAAAAAGAGTAATACATAAGCATGATGGTGCTCTTTGGGTAACTAGAAAAGGTTCTAGTGAAACAAGTGCTATTTATGAAGAGCTTGTGCTTAAAGAAGTATTTGAACCTAACTTGGAAATAATGACTGAGTTAGCAGAGCAATATCCTGATATATTTAATCTTGTTCCTAAAAGAGGAAACCCTACAATAGTACGTGTTGAAATAACACCCGCTACTACAGCAGAGTATGTACCTGAGATAGATTCAAGTGTTAGAACCTATAATGACTTTTTAATAAATAACGGAGGTATACAACCTCAATCCTTCATAGAAGGTGATCATGTTTGGCAAAGAGTTGGTAATCATCTATACACCCTTATAGATGCAAGTACAGGAGATCCATTTCTAAGAAATATGAATCTTCTCAGTGGAACAGAAGTTACTCCTTCACTCTTTCCTGTAAATCAACAGAATGCTGAACAAGAAATAGCAGATATAAGAACTAATTATGACAACGAATATTGGCAAGTAGATCTTGCATTAAGAGGTTATGATTTAGATTTAATAATTACTAACTTAGAGAACGCAGAAACTCAACAAGAATTTGATGAGTTATTAGCTAACTTTAAAAAATTAACGTGTTAATATGGCAACTTGTCCGATTAGAAATAGTCCAGAATGGAAACAGGTAATGAGAGAATCCCAAGGCAATGTAAAACTTGCTATGGAAAAGTGGGTACAGAGAGGTTATAATAACCGTGAATCTCTTAATGAACAAGTGACCAACCAAGAAAATCTTACAGATAAAGAGAAAGAAATGCTTATGGATGAGCAAGGTGAACGCTTATCTAAGAAAACCCCTTTAGAACAACTTTCTCAAAAAACAAAAGTTCATATTAAAAAAAGAATAGATCTTTTAAGTAAAGTAAAAACAAAAAATAAAGAAGAGCAGAAACAAACGCTATTAACACTAGAAGAAAATATAAAAGCTCTTGATGAGGTTGACACTATTTCAGCATTTATAAAGGAAGCTTATGAGGTTTCTGATGGTCTTGTGGAGAATATGGAGGGCATACTCACTGATTTAGCAAAAAATCCTAAAAGAGCTGATCTTGTTGAGCGACTAGCCAGAATTAATGATGAAGTTAATGGTTATAATATATTAGATGAAATTGCAGATAATCAAGATGTAGTAGATTTATTTAAGAAAGAGCAGGAAAAGGAAACTGATGAAGACGTTGAAGTAAAACTTAATGAGGATGGTAAACCAGACCCTTCTACAAAAGAAATGCTAATGACAGCTATGTCTAATAGAATGAACTTAAAAAGAAGAATTAATGTAGAGGCTATTCCTCTAATAGCAGATTGGCTACTGTCTGCTAGATCTTCCTATGGTGCTAAAAGTGTAAGAAAAGATTTAGATGATCTTCAAGCTAAAATTAATAGATTAAATGAAGGCCGTGAATCTGGTGCAATAAGTGAAAAAAATTATCAAAGGACTTTAACAAAGTTAAATAGAGATATAGAAAATTTAACTACTGTTGCTATAACTAGAGATGATATGATTAAAACTCTCAGAGAAGCTTCAAGAGCTGAAGGTGTTTTAGATTCATTGATAGGTCCCTTAATTAGTTCTCAAGATAGCGTCCTTGCATTATTTGCAAAAGCGATTAAAGATAAATTAGAACAAGCCAGACTATTAGATATAACCATAAAGGAAGATATTGCAAAATCATTTATAGAATATAATGACCTAGTTGCTGCATCACGAGATAATCCTAAAAAGTTTAATGAAGGTATCTATGAAATAGTAAAAGTTGGACGTAAGAAAGACAGTGGAGCATACATAAGAGATAAGGATGGAAACATACTTTATGATGAAGAATTACACTTTGTTAGTAAATATGATAAAGCAAAAATTCAAGATGTAAAGAATCAATGGTTCAATAATAATCCACAACCTTATGAAAAAGAATTGCGAGAAGGTGCAGTTCTTAATAAAAAACAAGAAGCTGAACGCACTGTTTGGAAAGCAAAAAGAAATGCTTTTTTTGCTAGCATTGAAGTAATTAAATCTCAATCTGAAGTTGATAAGCTTAAGAGTGACATGGAAAGGCAACTAAAAGCAAATGTTGTAACTCAAAATGAGTATGATGAATATGTCAGTCGTATAGATAAAGTTTATGACCAGTTAAAACTGGATCCAAAATTAATAAATTTTACTGATTTTGATATAAAAAATGAACTTGTAGATTATAATGCTGAGTTTATAAGTCAGAAATGGAAGTCTATGTATAATAGTCAAGGTGAACCTATTAATGCTATGGGTAAGTATCATCAAAAACTTTTTAGTACATATAAAACAGCTCAGTTAAAAATTCCAGAAGGTCAAAGACTAGATACAAAAGTACCTTCAGTTCCTAAGCGTGATCTAGAAAGATTGCAAACAGAAGGTGTAATAAACCTAGCTAAAACTAATTTACGTGAAGCTGTAAGTAAACAATCATACGATACTGAATTTGGTGAGCAAGAATTAAGTGAGGAAGGTATGAAATTATTACCTGTATTTTACACTAATAAGATTAATATAAATGATGTTACATTTGACTTAGCAAGTAGTGTACTTATGTTCAGCCAAATGGCTAACAAATATGAAGCTCTTAACCAAGTTCGTAGTGAGATATCTCTAACTAAATCTTTAATGGAAGAGAGAAAGGTTCCTGAGTTTAATTCTCAAGGAGTTAGAATTAAGGATACTTTTGCAAATAAATTTGGTCTTACTCAATTTTTAAAATCAAATGGTGAAAGTCGTTCTAAACAACACTTTGATGCATTTTTAGATATGGTAGTCACAGGAGAAATGCAGAAAGCTGAAAGCGTTGGTAACTTATCTGCTAGTAAAATTACAAATACAGTTACAGGAATATCTGCATTAACAACTATAGCAGCTGATTTACTTAAAGGTGTAGCAAATAACTTACAAGGTAATATACAGTTAATTATAGAAGCTAAAGGTGCTGAGTATTTTAATGCTAAAAATTTAAGAAAGGGTAAAGCTCTCTATGCAAAAAATGTAATGTCAATGATTGGAGACTTTGGTAAACCCACTCCTGCGAGTTTTATGGGTAGACTTAATGAGTTGTATGAACCACTTCAAGGAGATTTTACAGATAACTATGGTAAATTGGTTACTACAGGTGTTGCAAATAAATTATTTAGAACTGATACTTTATTTTTTACCAACTGGTTTGGTGAACATGAACTTCAAGTTTCTTCGATGCTAGCATTAATGGATGCTACTATTGTAAGAGATAAGGCAACTAAAGAAGAGATAACATTGTTTCAAGCTCATGAGAAGTATGGTGTAAGAGAAGCTTTTGAAAATATTGAGTTTATTGAGGAAAAAGAAGATGGTACTAAGGATTACAGGGACTTTACAGAGAAAGATAGAAGGAGTTTTCAAGATAGATTACATGCGCTGAACAAGAAAATGCACGGTGTATATAATAATCTTGATAAAGCTGCAAGTAGTAGATATTCTTTAGGTAGACTTGGCCTTATGTATAGAAAACATATGTATCCTGGTTATATGAGAAGATTTCAAAAGTATAGGTTTGATGAAGAGTTAGGTGACGGTAAGGAAGGTTTCTATAGAACTTTTAATAAGACATTGGTACGTGATTTACGAAACTACAAGCTTGGAGTTGCTAAACAATGGTCTACTTATACACCAAAAGAAAAGGCTGCTATAAGACGAGTCTTAACCGAAATTAGTATAATACTTTCTCTATTTGCTACTATAATAGCCTTAAAATCTATGGCTGATGACGATGAAGAGTTAAAAGAAAGCTACATATATAATTTTGTTTTGTATGAAGCTGTAAGAATGAGATCAGAATCAGCTCAGTATATAAGCCCTGGCGATGCTTGGAGAACTATAAAGTCTCCATCAGCTGCACTATCTACAGCAAGTAGAGCAATTAGATTTAGTAATCAAATACTGCCTTGGAATATCACAGAAGGTTATAAAAGAAAGCAAGGTGTTTGGGAGAAAGGTGACAATAAAGCTTGGGCATACTTTGTAAAGCTTATAGGTTTACCTGGTTATAATATTGATCCTAGAGAAGCTGTTAAAATTTATGAAGGTATATCACCAGTATAATGAAGTGGGAATTAGACATAGCATTTCATTGGCCTCATGATAGGTGTGCACTGGGATGGGAATTTATAGGGTCTTCAGAACAAGAACCTATAGATACATTTACACTGTATTTATTAATATGTACAATGTCTTTGCATTTGTATAAGTAAAAAAAAAGGGAGACAGCCTAAGCCATCTCCCTTGTAGTTCTTCATATTGGTTTTATGCAAAATTAAAATCAACATCTCCTGAATCAACATCTTCTTCATCATCTGCAACTGGTGCAAAATCTAAATCAAAATCGGGTTCAGCTTTAAGAGTATCATCTATATTCTCATCACTAACTGAATTATCAGCTGCTGCTTCTTGAGCCATTTGCTGATCAACAGCTTCTTGGCCTTTGATTAACTCTAGCGCTTCTGCATCTGTGACTTCATCACATACTTCAGCTACTGCAGCTTCATCTTCAGCTATCCTTTCTTTAATGACTTCTTCAGTTTTTATCTCTTGCATGTCTTCATCAGCTTCAAACTCATCATCAGTATCAGATAACTTGTCACCATCAGGTATTCCTGTAATTTCAGGACTATCATCTACTGGTTCATCGTCATCATCATCTCCACCTTTATGGTCAAGACCTTCTTCAACTCTAGTTTGCTGATCCCAAGCTTCTTGTTGTTCAGCTTCAACTTCAGCAATAGAATCTTCTAGATCTACTTGATTAGGATCTACAGTCTCTTCTTTAACTTCAACTTTATTAAACTTAAAGGTTTCAGAAACAAACCAATGCAGAACTCTCTGATCCTCCATCCAAGTCTTTGGATGTGATTGCTGTAGAGCAATAGTAACAAAGTTGTAGAACTCCCACAGTGTACCTGGTGCAGTACATTTATAAGTTGGTCTACTCATTTGCTGCTTAATCATACTAGCTTGTTCAGTAGTTAAGATATCATGTTCAGCAAACAGCATGCCTAATAGCTGTGCTTGCTTTCTAACATCTAGATTGATCTTTTTCATGACTTCTTTATCAGAAACTAATTGATTATAATACATCTTAGCAAGTTTTACTTGCTCTTCTATGGTTTCTTTAGTTTCTGTATCTGCAGAACCTGTGTGCTTTCTGGCCCATGATCCCATGTCCCCACAAACTAAACTTGTATTGTTTACACTATGAATTGCACCAACTCCACATTTAAACCTCATTTGTTTATTATAACTGTTTGACCATGCAAACATCATTGATAACTCTGGATCCTCTCCAAAGTTTAAAGTATATATAGCTGAAGCTATGTTACCATCATGTGTGGCTCTATAGTTTTCATTTGTTATACTAAATCCAGCATCTTCCAATGCTTCAGTTGACAAGTCCATTACAGACTTGTGGCTTATTACGGTATATGAATCAGCATGATTTGGAAGTGTAACATCTATTAGATCTTGTCTTCCGTAACTTTTGATTTTTCTAGGCATATTAAAATAATTGTAATTGATTAGTTTTTGGCTCAAGAGCTTCTATTTCTTTCTTGGCCTTCTTTATATAGAAATCATAATTGATATCATATTCTTCAAATGGCTTTTCTATGTAATCAATAAACATAGTTTGCAACCATTTACCTGCTTCTACTTGCGCAATTCTTCCATCTATACTGTGCACTTTCACAGTCTTGGAACCTCCATTACTTATGTAGTATCTAACGGTTTTCTGCAATGGATCTCTTTTGTGTTCTCCATTAACAATATGTTCTTCAAAGAACTTCCAGTCTCCTTTAGCTTTAACACCACCACAGAAATCAAAGATGTTTGTATTCTCTTTGATAGACTGCTCAGGGTCTTTACTGTAGATAAAATAATCATACAT
>Ga0233414_10000062_pt1 | contig 49967 bp, 18 predicted proteins | sample Na_anoxic_10_MG_FD_189020 | JGI IMG/M metagenome (GOLD analysis project Ga0233414, IMG submission 189020) | Seawater microbial communities from Saanich Inlet, British Columbia, Canada - Na_anoxic_10_MG | ecosystem: Environmental > Aquatic > Marine > Inlet | place: Canada: British Columbia... | reverse complement strand
ACTTTTATGAATACGCACTGTCTATTTTTTTACACTTAATGGTGGCTATAGGCTTTTGGATAGATTGGAGACAAAACGGAAATAAAAATCAAAATAATGGAATATAATAATTACTACTGGCTGAATGAAGATAGCCGCACATTTTTATCAAGAGGGTACATTACAGAAACCCCTGAACAAAGAATCAAAGACATTGCTATTAAAGCAGAAAAGTATTTGAATATAAAAGGCTTTGCAGAAAAGTTTGAACACTACATGGCCAAAGGATACTACTCTTTATCAACTCCAGTGTGGATTAACTTTGGTAAAGCAAAAGGATTACCTATCAGTTGTTACGGATCTAACGTAGATGACAACTTGGACAGTATATTAAATGCTGGCCGTGAAATTGGAATGATGTCTAAGTATGGAGGTGGAACTTCAGCTTACTTAGGAAACATTAGAGAAAGAGGTGCTCCTATTTCTACAGGAGGATTTGCAGATGGACCAATTCATTATGCTAAGATATATGATACTGTGGTAGATGTATGTAAACAATCTGAAGCAAGACGTGGAGCATGTGCAGTGTACTTACCTGTAGAGCATGCTGACATTTTAGAGTTTTTAGATATTGGGACAGATGGTAATCCTATTCAAAACCTTCAATATGGTGTCACAGTTGGTGATGCCTGGATGGAAGAGATGAAAGCAGGGGACAAAAGCAAACGTAAAGTTTGGGCCAAGATCATTCAAAATAGAAGTGAGATTGGTTTTCCATACATAATGTTTAAAGATAATTCTAATAATAATTCTCCTTATAAAGAGTTAGGACTAGAGATCACTGCTTCAAACCTATGTTCTGAAATACAATTACCTACAGACAGTTATAATTCTTTTGTTTGTTGCTTAGGATCCATTAACCTGTTACACTGGGATGAGATTAAAGAAACAGATGCTGTAGAAACATATGTGTATTTTCTTAATGCAGTAATGGATGAGTTTATTATTAAGGCAGAAACAATGCCCGGTATGAAGAGAGCTTATAATTTTGCAAAAAATCACAGAGCTGTTGGTCTAGGTGTTATGGGTTACCATTCATTATTTCAATCAAAGCTTATTGAGTTTGACTCACTACAAGCTAAAGGTTTAAACAGTGAAATATTTAGAACTCTTAAAGACAGAAGTGAAATAGCATCAAGAAAGTTACATGCAGAATATGGATACAATTCTATTAGGGATGGTTATGCTAACACAACCTTAATTGCCATTGCACCTACTAAATCAAGTTCGTTTATTCATGGAGCTGTGAGCATGGGTATTGAGCCTATTAAGTCTAACTACTTTATTAAAGATCTTGCTAAATCTAAAACAGTATATAAGAATCCTTTCTTAGAAGCTCAATTAGAAAAGCATGGTTTAAATAATCCTAAGACTTGGCAATCTATACTTAAAAAAGATGGAAGTGTACAACACTTAGACTTTCCTAATAAAGAAGTGTTTAAGTCTTTTGTTGAGATATCCCCTAAAGAGATTGTATTACAAGCGGCTCAAAGACAAAAGTATATTGACCAGTCTCAGTCATTAAACTTAATGATAGATCCATCTGTGTCAGCTAAAGATATAAATAAACTATACATGTACGCCTGGGAAGAAGGTGTTAAAACTTTATACTATCAATTTAGTAAGAGTAGTGCTCAGGATTTTGCACGTAACATATTAGAATGTTCAAGTTGTGAAGGTTAAAAGAAAAATACTCAAATTGTTAGCTTATAATAATAAGCTTACAGCGTATCAGAAGGTTGCATCCCGTATAGGTTATATGGGTGCAGGCTTTTTGATAGCAGCTCAGTGGACATTGCATCCGGGATTATTTATACTAGGTTTTATATGTGTAGTTGTACAGACTTCATCACGTAAGCAATGGAATCTTGTTGTTCTTAATGTAAATGGATTAATTGCTTGGATAGCACACTTCCTTAAAGACTTTTTGGCATAAACTAATAGTTTATTTTCTAGGTCCTTTGTGATTATCAATTCTATCTAGAATTTTATTAAGCTCTTCTGTTTTTATTAGGCCTGCCATTGAAGCATTCTTTAAAGCACTTATAAGTTGAAGTATCATAAAAGGTACTACAACCACTTCGGATAGCCAACCTGTACCACTAAATCCTTTCTCTACCATAAGGACTACTGTCAGGATAGCTATCCAAACAAAAGTGTTTCTGGTAATTCTTAATGCTTTATATGTTTTAAAGCCTTCTCTTTTACAGCCTGCCCAAACCCCAAAGATTCCATCTAACCATAATACTGAACAAACCGCCAGGTATTGTTCCATGTTTTCCATTGATAAATCAAAAAAGTACGTACATAAGTACGTGCAGAATGCTGTTATGCTCACTATGAATAGTTTAGTTGTCATTGTTAAATTTAATTTTCTTTTGTACTCTTATCGGTGCAACAACTTTTATTGGCTTTACTGGTTTAATTATTGGTATTGTTACCGGTCTCGTGTGCATTACAGGTGGACTGTATGTATTTCTCACATTAATGTTTGGAATATAATATCTACTCCAATTTCTATATTGCCATTCTTGTCTATACTGATATCTAAAAGGATCATCTTGACGCAATATTCTAAATTTAAAGTCTCTAACAGGAACAGCAAGAGTATCTCCTTTTTCTGTTATAGTTAAAATACTTTTAATTTTATAGGTTGTGGATATATTATATGTTCCACAAGATGAAACCATTCCCAACATTAATAATAATAATAATCTTTTCATAGTTTACATTATACATCTAAGCCTGTATACTATAATATAAGTAAATTATATGTCATCTATCAGATTTAAACCTGTTAATTTGTCTTATTTAATATAGAAATCAGCATTTTTAAGATATGAATCCCACTTCTGAATAGAATAAACTATTGGGAACACATCTTTAAAGTTTTTATATAATTTTAATTCCCCTTTTCTGTTACCTCTTTGATATACATAATTAGAGTTGGCATAAAAAGCTTCTTCATTTCCAGTTACTTTTGCCATTGAATGTTTGAAACCTCCAATAAACAACATCTCAAAAAACTCAGACATTTCACTAACTGATCTTGATGCAGCAATTGGAGAGTTAAACATCTGCTCAACTTGCTCAAATCCTGCAAAAGAAGGCATGAACAATACAAGTTCTTTGTATACTCTATCTGCCTGATATCTTGTTAAGTTTTTAAATCTTTTCTGAGTATCACTATCATCATCATCTCCAAGTAATAAATCATCAAACAATAAAGATATAGACATAACACTAAACATAATACCTAGATCAGCCATACTCCTATAGAAACCAAACAGTCTATTCTTAGCTCTTTGATCTATGTTACCACCTTGTCCATAGTCTCTTACTCCTTCTTCACCAAACTTCTCTCTAGTATATTCATTAACCTGTTGGTTAAGATATTCTTTACCCATTGTTCTGAAGTTCATGTTACCTTGTGCAAGTTCTTTTCTGGCATAATTTAAAAATGATAAAGCGGATCTATATCTGCCTTCCATCCATCCTAAGTTTTGATCAAAATATTCTCTTTGATATCTAGCTCTAATTGCAGGAGCTAACCACTTCTTAAATTGAATAGCTAGAGAACCTAATGTACTTGACTGAAGAACAATTCTATCTTCTTTAGCGTAGTTACCATGGATTTGTTTGTTTACTTCTCTAATCTCATTTCTAATTTCATATCTTATTGCATCAGTATAAACTACTTCTTGACCGTTTCTTTTTATTACTGTATCAAATCCTTTTTTAATTTCATTTTTATGTGTCTTTGCATCATATTCAAATGCATCATAAAAAGATAGTTCTTCACCTGTATTACTATTTCTTACCATAGTATCCATAAGTATAGCCATACCTACTTTTGTTTGAGAGTTGTATTCAGCAGCATCTTGCATTATATAACCCCATTCAGTTGCTCTATCAAACCAACTCTTACCATCATCAGTAGCTCTGCTTTGTTCACGTATATCAGACATGTTATCCATCATTCTAAACATATCTACAAAGGCCTCGTACTTGCTATTAGGTAATTTTTTATTGTAGTCAGCTTTAGCTAACCCTGGTATAACTCCAAATGTTACTACGTCAAGTAAATCTTCTGCACCCCCATGTGCTGTTCTTTGAACTAATCCCGGAATAGCTCTTTTATTAAACTCCCATGTTGCTCTTTTAAAAGCACTTTGACTATAAAATCTACCACCAATAGATTCAATATTGTTATTTATTCTACCAATCAAGTAGTTATTAAAGTTACCAAATGGGTTAAACGCTACATATGATAAAGAAGACAACTGAATAAGTCCATCTGCAATTTTATCTACAGCACCCTTAGTAATGTTTTCATTATCATAATGAATCATAGACATAAACTTCTTTGCTCTACGTACTACATTTTTTTCTTGAGTACTTGTATTTGCTTTAGTACCTAAATTATCTATAACTTTATCTTTTACTTTTGCTACTAGATTTAATCTCAATCCAGGAGCAGGAGTATATGTTCTGTTTTCAATTACCTTAACAAAAGCTTTTAAGGTATCATCTACAGCGCCCATTGTTTCATAGTTTTGAGCCATAGCACTAAACTTAAGTAAACTAGATGCCATGTCTGTACTAACTTGACCTCTACTTGGTGTTGCTCTTAGCCTTACCATTTTACCGTTTAATTCAGCTATTTGCTTTTGATATTTTTGATCCTGGATTTCATTCTTTTTATACTGTGATTTTAAAAAGTCTATCTCTTTTTGAAGGTCTGCCATGTCACTATCTAACTTGGGTCTACCTGTATAATAAATAGGCATTTGGTCAATTATATATCCTTCGTTGTCTAGTATAACATTTTTTTGAGTAGATGTTTGATTAAACATGTTCCATGCTTTGCTTTCACTTAAACTAGCATATAACTTGGTAAATAAAGTACCTTTTTCTTTTACCTCAGCCATTAATTTATTCTGAACTAAAGGAACTCTTCCAAGCATATTTGCTGCTTGACCAATAGGTATTTTCTTTAGCAAGTCTTTTTCATACATTTCAACATACAAATTATAAAACTCTCTTTGAGCTATAGACTTTGCATCTGTACCATTCATTATAGCATCATACTTTGGGTTCTTCATGTTACGCCCATCAAGAGTAGTTAATAGTACTTCTCTAAACTCTACTTTTGGCACCATCATGTCTTGACGGTCTTGTATGACTTGTCCTGTTGCTACACCCTTAACTCTAACAGCTCTAGTATATTCTATTGGTTGATAATATTTTGCAACATAAGCAGCATAGTCAGCATCTGATATATTCTTTTTCTTTTCCCAACTACCTCTTGGATTACTATCAGCACCTGGCATCCATACTTCATACTTACTTCTAATATCAATAAACTCTTGAGTATATTTATGATACATACCTGATGGACGCAAAGATCCATCTTCTCTTTTTTCTTCTGCCATATAGAAATTTCCATATGCCTGTTTTTTTGCAGCAAGATCTATATTGTAATCTATATCTTCTTGACTTGCATTTTCTAAATCATATACAGGTCTATATTGATAAGGTGTACCTTCATTATCATATAACTCACTTCTAAGCTTATTTTGTATAGCCCAGTATTGCTCACCTATTTTTGTGACATATCTACCATTAAATACACCATCAGAATCATACTCTAGCATAAACTTATAAAGCTCATCAAGTTTTAACTCTGGAGATAATTTTACAAGCTTTTGACCTGCAGCTCTAATCATTGATTCTCTTTGAGCAACTAGATCTAATAGCTTTTGGTTCTGAGCTTTTCTTATCTTATCCATTGTAGCTAACAAAACATCCGGAGATGTTGCCAGATCCTTCGTTTGGTATTCAGTGTCACTTATATCTGGAACTTTTTCCAATAAAAGCTCTAAGTCTTTCTCAGTAAACAAACTATCTTTACCACCATAATCATTGTTTGATTTTAACCTAACCATTTCTTTTACATAGTCTTTCAGTGCAGTACCTACTATTCCTCCTGTATCAGTTCCAGCACCACTAAGTAAATTAAGTTGTGTTTGTAATGAGAGTATTAAATTATTTTGAGTCCTATTTAGCCCTTTTAAATCTTTAAGTATAAAAAGCCCTTCAAACGTTTTCATATACTTATCAAAATTTAAAACATAAGAAACATACTCTGGCTTGTTTACATTTTTTGGATTCTCAACATAAGCCCTGAACTCTTTTATTTGTGATAATGCATCTTGTAATACCTCAGACAATGCCTTTGATTGACCTTTAACATTACCCGCCATAGCTAAATTTATGTATGCTATTGTCTTGGATATTTGATCAATCTCATTTTCTTTTGTTGATTCCATATATATATTAGAAGTCAACAAAGGAATCATATCTCTTTTTTCAATTAGTGCTTTTTGATATGTGTCTAATAAGCCAGCTGCAGCATTGTATTCATCATAGTTTTCTGCTGCTTTTTTATCTTCTTCAGTTGTCTCATCATTCTGATCCTTACCATTCCATATTTTATTATATGAGCCTTCTTGCTCTTGTTCTATTTTACTTTTTTGGTAAGAGCTTATTGCTTGTGGGACAAGTGCATTTACTAAATTTAAGTTTTGGCTTATAGGATGAGGAACCCATCTATCAAAATCTACTGAACCATCAAATACTTGATCAGAACCAGTACCTTCTATCCCAACCTTAAAATGTATTGTAGATGTAGCCCATTCATCATAGGATACTTCATATCCCATATTCTCAGCCATTCTTCTATATACATTTACTTGTAGATTGTGTTGCTGCTCTGTTGATAATTGAGTTGCTAAACCTTGCTGCCTTAGAAAAGAGTCATTCTCTAAAGTATAAAATCTTTCCTTGTACTGATTTCCTACACGCTTTCCCTTTTTATCATTAAGAGGAACTGTTTTACTTAGTTCATTTTTTGTAGTTTTTAGATCCATGATATTTACCTTACCATTTTGATCTATAATAAATACATCTGCAGTACCAGCCATTTTAGATGCTTCATCAAATAAAACAACTTGAGATAATACAATAGCACCTTTCATTTTTAAACTATCCATAATACTACCAAGGGTATCAAAAGTTTCCTTAGCCTTATCTTTAGATATGATGTTTGTTTCTAATGCAGCATATGCATCTTCAAAAGAAAGATTAGCAATAACACCGTCTAGTAATGTATCTACTTCGTTACCAATATCTAAATTAATCTTATGAGCCACCTGTTTGTCCGGTGATAGCTTTCCTTTTATAGCTGTAGTTACTGATGTGTATACTTTATCAGCATCATTAGAGTTTATGTAGGTATGATCTTCTTTATTAAGCGTTACAATTGAATCTCCAGCTGCTGCATCTTTTACTGATGCTGACAGAGAATCAACAAGGCCTGAATTTTCACTCTGTGCTACATTAAATAATTGCATTATGATTGGCTTCTGTGTATCATTAGCCCTTTCTAAAGCATCTTTTATTTGTATTTCTTTTTGTGGTGATAGAGCATACCTCAATTTACCATCTACTCTTTTCTCTAACTTAAACTGTATTCCTTCTGTGTTAAGCAGTTTAGCTATATCGCTCAGATTTGTACCTGGTTTAATAGCAGATACAGGAAGCTCTCTGCCTGTAATATATTTATTAAGGTTTTCAATTACAGCTTTAAACCATTCAAGGACTTCTTTAACTTTTGCTAAAAATCCTTTTGTTGGTGTTGTCTCATATTCTTTTTTGAAGTGTCTTGATAATGCTTGCGTTACAAGTTCAAGATCTCTTTCAGTATCACTGAAATTTCTTGTACTGGCGTTGTAAGCATCTTCAATTTGTTGTGATAGTTCAGGAAAATTATTTACTGCTTCCTCAAGAAGTGAGTTAAATAATTCTTCATTCTCCATCTTTATTGCATCTATAAAAGGATGCAACATTTCTTCAATAGCTATTTCATCTGTAACTCTACCTTTTATTAGATAAGCTACACCATCCATATAAAAAGAATTTACTTCATTGAATTTAACATTATTTGTTTTAGTTTTTGGTAATGACTCATACATTACTCTTGCTTGTGCAACAGATACCATTTTTACTTGTACCTGTGGAAACATCCTCTTAAGATGCATAACAACCGCCCTTGATCTATTGGTATCCCATGACCTTGATTTTTCTAGTATATCTCTGGCAGAAAACATATCATTGTTTGGTTCAATCTTATAACTCTTTGGAGTTCTTGTTACCGTAAATGATTCTCTTGGTATATTATTAATATCTAGGTATCTGTAAAATCTTTTTAGGTTACTTTCTAAAAAGGCTTCATCATATAATTGAGTATTAGGATTAGAGTTATTAATTAAAAACTGACCTGCAAAATTCTTACCTATTCTTTCTCTTCTTAAATTGTCAAGAACACTTTCACCAAAAGCTTGAGTCTTTAATGAAAATGCAATGTTTTGATCCTTAACCATTGTTTGGGCTTGGACAACACTAGGAAACATGTCAGAACCATTGACACGTTGCCAATCATTAATAATCTTAGATGTTCTGATATTAGTTCCAAACTCATCTTTTAGTGCTTGGTATCCTGGATCATTTCTATTGTAACATTTAGCCATTTGATTATTCTTTAATTATATAAGACATTTAAGTCTCTCAATTATTTCTTGTTCTCCTTCTTTTGTCTGTGAAAATAAATCACCGTATGTTGATATTGCATCATCAAGGCTTTTTATATTTTCTGCAGATAGCTTTTTCAAAGCTTCACTATTACCTTCAACATTTGCATCCCACCATTCTGATAGACTTGAAGCTTCTGAAATTTCTTCTGAAGCAAAAAGATCCATTTCTAGTTGCTCTTGTTGTTGTTGTTCAACTTCTGTAGCTTCTGGAATGCTCTGATCCGTATCTTCTATAATAGCATTTCCTGTCTCATCAAATATAAGACTATCTGAGTTCTTAGACAACTCAGCCATTATTTTTGCCATGTCAGATATGTTTGTTTCTGCCGCATCTACATCAGCTTGAACTGTTACAGAATCCGTAGTTTGACTAACTATTGCTGATTCAGAATTTAATACTTCATTTACATCTTGTATAGCTGCAGGGTTAGTATCAACAGGATACTCAACCTCACTAGTTTGTTGTGTTTGTTGTGTTGTTTGTGCAGCTCTATCTTGAGGTAAACTATTTTGTGTTGTTCCTCTACCTACGTTTCTTACTTGATTATATGTAAGTCTAGGTCCACCTACAAAGCCACCACCAAACTGCTGATTAGAACCCATTGATGAAACCTCAGAGTATACAGTTATATTTTCATTAGAATCTTCTTTGGCAAGTGCTCTGAGCAATATATACTCTTCTCCTCGTCCTTTATCTACTTTAACTCTTATAAATTCTTTTGCATTTACGTGATCAAAACCTTCTGAACTAATTTCCATCTTGTGAGGTCTATTGATAAAATCAAAAGTTTCCCCAGCAACAAGTTTGCTAGCATCATAAGTTAAAAGATATGGTCCTACAATATTAGATTGTAAGTATCCATACTTAAACTCTTTCATTACATCTTGTTTAGATACACCAAAAACTTGTTCAAACTCTACTTGACCCTTAAGAGCACTTTCTACTGCACCAACATTTTTAAGATACTTGTCCATAATAAAAGGACTCATTGCACTCATAAGACTTCCATACTTAAGTTGCAATCCATCTTTAACCATCATATAATGCAGAATGTCTTCAGCTATTTCTCTTGTCTCAATAGAACCATATAGTTTTGCAAATGATGTTTGAAGATCAATTTTGTTTGCTGCATTAAGCCTTCTCCAGGTATCTGCTTTTACTAAATTTAACCCTGAGTTATTGCCTTCTGCCCCGGCATATTGTGTACCTACAAAACTGTCAAGGAAGTAATTATATTCCTCACCTTTCTTAGCCCTGTCTGCACGTAGGTCTTCTATTCTTTTAACTAAAGATAAATCTGTTGTGCCTACAACTCCAGGATAAAGTAATGAATTCTCTACAGAAGAATTGCCAGAACTATTATTAAGAAGATGTTGATATGACTTAATTGTTAAATAAGATAATAAATCTTGCTCAATTTTATTTTTTGCTTCATTATCAAACCCTCTTCCATCAGTATTCATTTGCTTATAAGTAGGATTTAATATATCATTAAAGTCCTGACTCATGGTTAAAATAGTGTTAGGTAAAAGATCATTATGTATTTGACCAAATATTTTTAAATAAGTGCTCTGCCAAGTTTTGCTGCTGTTACCATAGATTGGTCTAATATCCATAGGAGCATCTTTATCAAATAAAGAAAGAATATCTTCAATAGAATCTTTCATCTCTGGTATAGACTTAGGAAGACCCTGTGTAAGACTTGTAACTTTGTTTATCTTGTTTGTAAACTTTTTAACACTATTAAGTCTATCAAATAAAAATAATATTTGAAGTCTTTCATTAGATGTTAAGTCTTCTGTACTATCTACAGCTGACTCTAAAAATTTATCTGATAATTTTACAAACGGAAGTTTACCACCACTCTTATCTTTTTGTTTAGCAGCTAATGCTGCTACTGCATTTATACGCATTGATAAAAGCGTATCTAAACTTGCATCATACTGATCACTCTTATTTAAAGCCTGATCATATAAGTCTCTTATTTCAGCAGAGTTTACTAATAAGATTGAAGTTCTCAATGGAATACCTAAAGAAACCATATTACCAACTAAACCAACGGCATGAATGTTAAGTCCAAATTTAGCTATCAAACGCTCTTTAGCATTATCAGTCTCCATTGTAACTAAAGTAGAAATAATATCTTGTATTCTTTCACCATTTATTTTGTCTTTAGTAAAGCCATTATATGTTTTACCATCAAATTTTATAGGTCTATCTAGTTTAATTTTATACTCACGTAATAGACTTAAAGCCAGGTTAGGTTTTACAATTGCACCAATAGCTGCACCTTTATTTGCTTCAAAAGATTTTATCATTCCATGAAGTGTATCAACATCAATATCAGAATCTTTTCTGCTTGCAAATAATTCTATACCCTCAATTTCAGAAAGCTCATCAAATAAAACTTCTAGCATTTTTAAATCAGCTGCTTGATAGGCTATAGGCAAGTCTGATTTACCTTGACCAGAATCTTGATCAATAGCTTTTAGTGTTTCACCTGTTACACCTGTATTACCTGCTAGTGTGTATCTGTAATCTAATATATCATTATTTAGTACTCCTTCATTTGGAGATCCATGTTTTTCAGAGTATGATTTAAATTGTGCTTTAGTAACGGGCAGACCTAATATCAACATTGCTCTAAGAGCTTCTTCTGTAATTTTATTTACACCTTGATCATCAGTAACCCTAGTCTGTTCTGCAGCACTTAGTGCGTTATCTCTTCTTATTGCAAGTGTTTCATCCTTGTATAAAGAAGATGCCGTGCTAAAGATATTATTAGGTTCAGATGCTTTTAAGTTCATGTACTTTACATACTCAAAATAAGAGTTGCCAGAACCATAAGCCTTAAAGTTTTTATTACTATCTAAGTAGTATTCTTTTGCTAACGCATATACTTTATCAATATCAAAATCCGCTCCTGATATTTCTACAAGTTCTTTAGGAAATATTGCAGTTGAACCGTAATACACAGGCATAAAATCAACAATTCTTATGTTTACTGCAGAGTGTTTATCCTGTGTAGGTATACGTACACCAAACATTTTAGCTATCACTTCTGGTATTGCAGCATCTGGATTTTCTTGAATTAACTCCATTATATTTCTATCCATAGCAGGCATAATAGTTTCGCTATATCTTACACCTGTAGGCTCTCCATTTACAACATCATTGTTTTTGTACTCCATAACACCTGTTCTTAGAACATCAAGAACAAGAACACCACCATGTTTACCATCAACAAGATCATTTATATTTTCTAGGCTTTCTCCATTGTAAGCACTTTCTCTTACAATTTCAGATCTACTAGGCATACCATTTTTCATTTCATATACACGTCTGTAGACCTTATGACCAAATGAAGATAACAATGCAACTGAAGTACCCGGTACTTTTTCTTTTAATGTACCCTTACTAAAGTATGTTAAGAAAAGCTGTTCAAACTTTTTAGCAGTAATTGGGCTGTTTAAATTATACTTTTGAACACCACCTTCAACAGCAAAAAACTCAAGTAAGTTTGAAGATGCTCCTGCTGACATTAAGCCTTTTTGCGCTTCTAATAAAAATGCTGCAAGGTTAGGTGTTATAGCACCTTTTTCTTTTGATAGTTCAAACTCATCAAGTGCTGTATCAAAACTAAATACTAGGTTTCTTTTATTTTTATATTTTAAAGTTACTCTATTACTAACTGCATCATTGTATGCTTCTCTTACCTTACCTATGTTGTTTAGTTCCGGGCTTCCTTCTATAGATACTGGAGTACTATCATCTTGTTCAGAAGTTATAAGCTCCTTTATCTGATTCATATCAGTTACTATAACTTTATTAGAAGGGTTTATAACCTGGAGACCAAGGTATGCAGTATCTAAATTAATTGAAGCTAAGTCTTCAGTTGTATCAAATTCCCCTGATACAAGTGAATTAACCCCTTGCTTCAACATCTTTATAGCTGAAACAGGCGCTGCCATAGCAAAGTTTTGATTAACTTCTTCATTGGCTTCCATTTGCTCACGCAAGTAATGAAGCTGTTGCATGTTTGGCTTAGCTTCCCATATGCCGGTGTCTGTATTATATTTAGATGTATATTCTTTTGTTAAAACAGTAACTGACATTTTTAATGCAGTCTTACCATCCATGTATACAAACTTCTTAGAGTTTATAAAATCTTGTTGTTTAGATAAATTAATAGAATTTTCTTGTGATCCCCATGCTCTATCTGCACTAATAGGTGCACCTATATCAATATCATCTAACATACTTGCCATTGCTGGACTTAATCTACCAAATGCAAATGTTGAATAACGTATACCTTTTGTAGTAATATAAACTTGTGCATCAGCTAGATCAATATTATTTCCAGTAAAATCAGATTTAGCTGTTGGATCCTGGAAAGGATATAAATCAAAATTAGTACTAGCATGTGTAATGCCTTTACTTGGATCAGTAATCTGACTCATAGCACTATAGTATGCAGCATTTTGCAACTTAGCTCTTTTAACTTTATCAACCATACTTTTTAGAGTTATGGCTTGATCACCTAGTAGTAAATCATTTAATGCCTTTGCATTAATATAGTTATTAAAGAATATTTGTTTTAAATTATATGTGCTGTCAGTTGTAAGATTTAACTTCAGCATAGATAAATCAACTGTGGTTCTTGAAACCCCATTAGCAATATTCAATCCTTTCAATACTTGTGTAGATAAATTATCTGTAACTTTTAGAGATGTGAGAACACCCATAAAATCTGAGAAAGTATTTTCTAAACTTGCATTAACTTCATTTTTGATAGATGAACTTGTTACTCCAACTGCTGATGATAAAGCTTCTTTGAAAGAAATAGTTTTACCCAGCTTAGCATTTTCTGTAGCAACTCTTATTAATTCTTTTTTAGTTTCTTCAGTAAGTAAGAGACCATTATTAGTAAATTTAAATGCTCTACCATTATCTGCTCTATCACTTTTCTCATTATTAAAACCTTCAATGTTGCCTGGTTCAGTTTCAAATGCTAATAGCTCTGCACTAATTCTATTGAACTCTGCTTCTATACTATTTATAAATGTACCTATTGCTTCTTCTGTAAGAACAATGTTACCGTTTTTATCAGTAACTGCTTTTATTATAGGTAAAGATGCTAAGTCTCCTGTATTAGCAGCTTCCATTACTCTTAAAAATACTGGAGACGTTGCAATTTCTTGACCGTCTTTACCAACTACTGTTTCAACTTTACCAGTTCTTCTGTTAAAGTTTGACATGTAGTTGTTTATAAGAGATATAGCAAACTCCTGTGGGGTAAACTCTCCAAAACTTTGAGTAGCTTTATTTTGTGATATAGATTCATTTAATAAAGCTTCACTTACTTGATCATTATCAGCATTTGTTATTTGTTCTTTAAGTTTACTACCCGCAACTCTAATTACTTTTAATCTATTTTCTCTAGATAGATTTAAAAATGCTTCACTATTGAGCAAATAGTTATTTGACAAGAACGGGTTGTTAAGTAACTCATCAATCTTTGCTTGATTGTTAAGAGCCGCCATTGTTTTTAAATGAAACGTTGGTAGCTGATGTGCATATACTATATCACCATTAGGGTTTATAAATGTAGATGAACCAATTGTTTCATCCATTACAGCATTTGCAAGACTTAATTTAGTAAGCCTTGATGCCATACCACCTTCCTTAGTAGAAAATATATCTCCATTTCTACTTAGACCTTCATATAATTGATCCAGTAATTCATTTGTAATAGGCTCTTGACTATATGCATCCTTTAATGCTAATAGCTCAGGACTGTTTTCTAAGTCTTTATTTGTTTTAGCTGAAGCAATACTATACGCAATATAGTTAGGGCTTAACCTAATACCTATCAAATCAAACATACGTTCAGAAAACCCTCTGGACATTTGATATACCAAGCTTGTTTCTTCTGGATATGACTGCATAACTTCCTTCATATCCTTTGTCAGTCTTAATAAAGATTTAACTCTATTAGGATCTGCTAAAGCAAGTTTTCTTTTTGTTATATATGCTTGAGACCATTCGTCTAATTGAGCATTTATATCATCACGTTCTGATGCAGTATAAACTAAAAGGTTACCGTTAGAATCTCTTTCATTAAATAAGTAATCAACCTTATAGTTTTCAAATCCTTTTAGGATTGAAATTAAAAGAGAACCATCAGTAACATCTTTGAATGGTTCAGAAGATGTTAGACCTTCTATTGTAATACCTGTGTCATTAAATAGTTTATCTACTACTGCTTTACCTTGTGGATTTAATCTAGAGTATGAATACATTCTCTTAAGCATTACAGCAGGATTACTTTCATTTGAAACTGATTTGAGTAATGCTGTATAAGCCTCTAAAAACTTAACAGGTACAATCAAAGGCTCTCCTTCTGTTAACTCTTCCTTACCAAAGAAGTCAACACCAACCATAGTTGTGGTTGCTATATATGATCTTACTTTGTATGATAAAGAATTAAAGCCACCTATCTCAGCAGCATCTTTATTAAAATCACTAGTACTTCTTATACCTGATGTTTCTTCAACATTTTCTATTTTTAATTGATCAGCCTGATCCATATCAGAAATAACATTAATCAAATTAAAAACTTCTTTTTTGATATCTTCTGGGTAGTTTGTAAATGCATCATCCAGTTGTTCAAGATATCCTTTCTTAGCTCCTGTAAAACCTTTGTTGGCTTCACTATTTGGATCAAGCATTATCATAAAGTCAACTTCAAGATCATTATAAACCTCAGTAGGGTTATATGACTTTTTAGTTAATGAAAGATCATTTACTCTATTTATAAACATACCAGCCATAGATCTAATCAATGGATCTATTACATCTGAGTCAACATATAATTGACCAGCAGGCTCTCCTTCCGCTACAACTTTAGATGCAGTGCTATATCTAACTAATGCATTAGCAACAGTAACTGATCCACCCAAAGAGTCTTCTAAAGTTGTAAATTCATTAGACTGTGTGGATGCATTTTTAAATTTACCAGCATCTATGTTTTCATATAATGTAAGCAACTCTGTAGATGAATACTTAGAAAATACTCCTTTGATCCATTCTATTAGTTTAGTAAAGAATGATTTTATTTCTGTATTTGTTTTAGTGCTTCTTGGATTCTTTTTAAAAGCTTCAAACTCATCAGCCATATATTCTTCAGCAAATTCATTTTCTAATTCAATCTCAGACATGTCTTTATATTGCTGAGCAGAATTTCTAAACCTTTCTAATTCTATTTTGTATTTAGATCCATACTTAGCTTTGACTTCTGATTTAGCAATACTTCTATATCTATTAATTTGCTCTTGAGTAAGAACAGTTCTAAAGATACTATGAAAAGCTTCATGGTATTTATAAGGACTTAAAGGGCTTGTATATATAATACCGTTTACATCAACACCATTTGCTATTCTATCTAAGTTTAAAACAAAAGAACCAACTCTTTCATATCCTTTTGAAATACCATTATCTGCAAGAGTTACTAAATCTTCTATAGTTATTGTGTCTGGTAAATTATCATTTGCCCAATCTATAAATTCATTATAGTCATCAATACGTTCTGTTTCAGAAGATGCCTGTACTAATTTATTAGCACCTCTTTCCATCTTTTTTCTTTTAGCTAATAGATCTTGATACTCCTTACTACTTTTAATAGCCTTTATTTTAGCCTTCTTAGTTGTCAAACCTTCTTCCAACTTTTCTCTAAGAGACTCTAGCTCAGCTTTAATAGCATCAAGCTTTGTTGTTTTATCATTTTTCTCAACAGCCAATGAACCCGGACCTCCTTGTACTGTAACCTGGAAAGTAACAGACTGACGGAAGACATCATTCTTCATTAATTGTTTTTCACGTGAGCTTAACTCTATACCTCTGAGTATTGCATTTACAACATGATCAATATTTTTTTGATAATCTCCAAAATTATTCTCATCAATCATTTCTTCAAACTCAGATTCTTCCATATCTGATACAGAATCTTCTGCTTCTGCTGCTGTAGGTTTGTCTCTACCTAGTGCAGATTCTCTTTCTAGCTCATTGCTTTTATCTGTATTAGGAATAAAAGCTATATCACGTGACATTTGTATAGCATCAGAATCGGCAGAAACTTCAACAGTTTGTCCTTCTACTACTTCTGGTAATACTTCTGTTGTACTATTATCATATATTTCTTGAGGTGATACACCTGTAGCAAAAGACTTTCTAAAATTTTTAGGTTTAAGTTTTGCATTTAATCCGTCTACTTCTTGATTGCTATTGTATTCATCAACTAAATCTTCAATTACTTGTTTGGCGTTATCTTTAGAATTTATTTTAGCTAAATCAAAACCTACATTTAAACTTGTCTTAGAATTTTTATTGTCTAAAGAAATAAAGATAGACCCGTCAGGCCCTACATTTAGCTCTATTAAGTTACCTGAATAACTACTTAGAAATAATCTACTTAATAGTTCATTGTTATATTTAACAGCTTCTTCAATACTCTTTTCACCATTAGTCATTGCACCTATTCTTTTAGCTGCCTCAACTACATCTACATATAATTCTTCTAATTCTTCTTGTTTATACTCTACTGGTTTTAAGTTTACTTTAGCAAAAGTTCCATTAGGCAATCTAACCATAGCTAGATATCTATCTGTTCCCATACCGGCATCTAATAGATTATCCCATTGCTTTTGTTTTTTTAATTGCTTTTCAATTGCATCTTCTAAAGCATCTCTTTCTTTACCTTTTAAATTTGTAGTAAAGTCATAACTTCTTTTACCTGTTTCTTTATCATATTTTAAATCAAATACAAATAAATTACCCTCCTGATCTGCAGTATTATATTGCAGTGCATCCATAGGTAAAGGATAAACTCTTTCTCTAGATTTGGCATACGCAACTCTCCCTCCTCCTGGAGTTAAGTTTAATCCAAAAGGTAGATCTTTTGAATTTGCCATAATATAAGTTACCTCTTCATCTATATTTAAATTGTCAAACGTTTGAACTACAAGTGCGTTTAATGCAAACGCATTATGTACACGCTCAAGTGCCTGTTGTTTTTGTTCTGCATTTAAGTTTTTCTGAGCAAGAATAACATTACTTGCTTGTTCTTTAGTCATAGATCTAGGATCTATAGGGCTACCTGTACGTTGATCTCTAATTAAAAAAGATTCATTATTCAAATATGCAAAGACACCTTCTGGACTATTAGATGGTTCAATGCCCATCTCTTTTAGTTTTTCATTAATTGATGCAGCTAATTCTGGAGAAGCTATCTTTATACCAACTATGTATTTACTACGTAATCTATCTATTAATGGGTTGCCTTCTTTATATACTTTTCCAGCTCTATTTTTAACTGCATATGATCCAGTATTAGTCCCACCTTGTGAATCAAGAGTAACAACTAATTGTAAGCCTTCTATTTCTTCTGCTGTTAACATGCTAAGAATAGCATTATATCTTTCTTTTGCATTAACGTTATCAGACTCCGTACTTCCCTCAGTATAATTTACATGTGGATATAAAGTAGTAAGATCTTGTATTTGAATTTTAGTAACAGAATCTGGTATTAATTCAAATGTAGTTTCCTCTAAAGTAAACCTGCCTTTAAACTCTCCTTGCGGTACAAATAAAAACTTTCTGTCTGAAAATGGACCTACATTATCAGACTCTTTAATTATTTTAAGTTTTTGGTTTGCACCAAATTTCTTAGAAAAACGTGGATCCTGAACAACAATGTATTTTACACCGTCTTTATACACAACTTGACCATATGTTAAATTGTCTACACCATCAAAACTAAATGGAGTATTAGAATCAACAAGGTTTGTATTCAAAGCATCTAATGCTTGTTTAGCTGTCTTACCTTGCCCTGCCAAGAATACACCTTGAACTGACTTAAAATTCTTATCTACAAATTCAAGAACATCAGAAGGTAACTCATTGCCTTTTTTATCTAACAGCTTATACATTTCAACAATCTCCCCTGTTTGATTATCTACTACTGATATCTTATATATGTCTGCAGTAACACCTTCTTTATAGAAAACTCTTTGAGGTGTATCTTCTAGCGCTTGCCCTTCTTCTAAAGTAACATCTTTACTTTCAACAATATCAGACATTTCAACACCTGATTGATTTAGTATTGATGTTATAACAGGGTTGTTAATTAAAACTTCAGGGTCTTGTAGAAACTCTTCAAATCCCGTATCATTTTTTATTACATCTGTTTCTAATGGTTTAACGTATTCTAAAACTCCTTCTACACCAACTTGAGGTTCACCTGATGCCCATACTTTTTTGACTGCATTAACAACGTTTCTAATATTTATAGCTTCTGCAGTACTTATCCATTCAGTACTATCTAAGACAGGTAAGCCTAATCTAGCTTGTTGAGCTCTATACTTATTATAACTTCTTTTTAATACCTTAACCAACAAAGGACTATTAATACTTACATCAATCTTTACATCTATACCTGCTTTTTCTAAAAGAATATCTATTGCAGATCTTGCTTCTTCACTTTGTTCAACGTCTATTTCTTCTTGAGTTTGTGGATTCTCTTCTTTAAGTTGTTCTGCTCTTGTTTGATTGTAAATAGATAAACGTTGTTGAATTTGTTCATACAATACTGTATGCATTTCTGGTTGTACTCTACCATTATCATCATAAAATGTTTGTAAGAATGCGGCATTACCAGTTTGTAAAAACATTTGTGTTTCTGATGTAGCTGCATAAACACCCATCTTACCAAGTTGATTTACTAATTCATTTGCCTCAACAATATCTACATATTGTTTTACCATTGCTTCAGTAATCTTAGCACGCTGACCGTAGATTTCTTTATTTACTTCATAAGCTCTTTCTTGAATCTCAGCAAACTTTTCAGGATTTTGCATAAACTGAATAGCTTTGTCATAAACTCGTGCTCTTCCTTTTAGTGCACCATAGTCTACAATTTGTTCAAGAGCTGCATCAATTTTAGATTCATCTGCAAATGTCCCTGCAGCAGATGCCATAAATCTTACATAATTTCTAAACTCAGTTCTGAGCTTACCTTTTAAAAGTTTGTTTCTTTTAAAGGTTCCATTTTTAAATCTATTCTGTGGATCATTAATAATTTTTTGAATAGCTTTTAATCTCTTTATTTTTTCTTTTTTGGTTTTATTTGTTTCTCCAATACCCTGAGTTTTATCTTCACCTGTGGCTAAGATCTCAAGTTGTAGCATATCTATCTCAACCTGGATTGATTTTTCATCAAGTAAGTTTGTAATATCATTTGCAGACATCTTATCAAATAATGGATCAGACTGCAACTTAGAATAAATACTATCTGCTCTTTCTAAAGCTCTATTAAATCCATCATTAGTAAACATATATAAATAACGCACATGTTCATATGCTTCTTCATTAAGCAGCTCTGCTATATATTGTCTTTGTTGTGTTTTTGGATTAAACTTGTTTTTATTATATGGGTTCTTAAACTTATCTTTATTTTCATTATAAGATTGTTCCATCTTATCAATACCAACAAGCATATCATTAATACGTCCTCTTAACTTACCATCCTTCTTATCTTTATTAGATACACCTGGAAATGCTTGAGATAGTTCTTCATCTGTTAGTTCTAAAAATCCTTGAAGTTGATCTTTAAAATACTGTGAACCATTACCAGCAAACATGGTATAATATTGTTGGAACTTAGATCTATCTGCATTGTCAACAAAATTAAATATATCAAGAGCGCTCTTCATGTTCTCAGCAGCTTCTTTCTGCACCATAAAGTTTAATCTATTTATATCAAATAGACTTGAAGGATCTATTGCTTGAGAATCCCAAGATTTATTATAAGATTCAACAACCTTATTAATCATGTTCTCTCTGTTAGTTTTATACTCAGCATATGCTTCTTTCTGAGACTTACTTGCTAAACCAATTCCAGCTTCTTGAAGACCATAATTATATATAGAAGGAACACCTTGAAAGAATAACTTTTGAGGACCGCTTACTAAACCACCCATTAAGAAACCAGATAAGAATGTACCAGCTCCTTGTGCAGAAAACTGATCACCCATTGCTGATAGTATCATTTGATTCTTAAGAGCTTCTCCCCCTTGAGCAGGGTTATTTAATATTTCTGTATAGTATCCTACAGTTGCAGCTGAGATAGCTTCTTGACCAATCTCTTGTATACCTTCTGCAACATTAGCTGCAAAATAATCAAGCATAGCTATACCACCAGAACCAACAATACCTTTAAAACCTCCTGCTTTAACTTTTGCCATTGTATTTTTAAATCCACCACCTATGTATTTGAATGGACTTTTAATTACTTCACCCGCACCATTTATAACTTTCTTACCTGCAGTATTAACAATATTTTTGCTTATACCTTTCTGAAATGTAGATCCAATAGTTCTTTGTATTCCTCTTTGAAAACCTCCCATTGCATTACCAATAACAAACCAGTTACTTGCATATATAAGAGGGGCATTACCCAACATAGTTTTAAATGCTGCTTGATTAGCTGCATTAGATACATCTCTTCCATCAGTAATACCTTGACCACCACTAAAGTTGTTGGCATCTGTAAGACCTTGTCTCATTACTTTATTGTAAGCCATTCCTGACTCCAACTTACTTTCAGCCATGGCTAAGTTTACTGCTCTAAGATCTCTATAGAAACCTCCAAAGCCAGTACCCATTTTAGCTAGGTTGGTCATGTTTTGTCCAGCATTTTGTGCTGTCTTCATATTTTGGAATGCCTTCAGAGTATTTGGTGTAAAGCCTTTACCTAATGTATTAAGAGCCATTTTTCCACCTGTAGTGGCAGCATTATAAAAATCTCTTGCTGTCTCAAGTTCTTTTGCTTTTTGTAGTATCTTTCTTGTTCTATCAAATAGCTTAGTAAAACTATAAAGAGCTTTCCCAGCTTTACCAACATTTGAAGCAGTCTTTACAGCTGCAGGTGCAGCTAAAGCTCCTCCTGATAATCCTGATGCACCAGCAAGTATAATCTCTTCAATAGCAATAGAACTTAGTATACCAAATGTATATGCAGAGTTAGCTGCTAAATTATTAAAGAAAGCAAGGCCACCACCTCTTGTAGATGATGAAATACCCATAGTGTCTTCAAACTCAGTTGCAGCTTCAAAATCAGGAGCAAGATAATCTCCACCACTAAACAAAGATCCATATACAGAATTTAATCCTGTACCAGCAAGAGACATCCATTGACCTCTCATTCTAGTCATGTCATCCCAGATAGTAGAATTTGCATTATAGTAATTCTCCATATTAGAGTATGGAGAAAATCCTAACTTATCAAACTCAGGATGATTATAATATCTCTCAAATTGACCCTGTCTCATTCCTGAAAATATAGGAGCCATTCTAGTTTCTGAAATTGGTTTTTTCTCTAAAGTTAATGCTTTTTGAATCAGAGAAAAATCATTATCTGCAGGTTGATCTTGAGATCTTGGGTTATATGTATCAGATGCAAAACTAGGTACAGCTACTCCTAATGAGGCCATAGCTCCTATGCCATACTTATCTATTTCAGCTTTGTATTCATTTACACCTGAAACATCATCAGCTGCTAAATCACTGCTTAATAGATAGTCATTAAAGTTTTCCTCTGGAGAGTCAAACATTTCTGCAATTGGCTCAAAGCGGAACTGCCCTTCAGGTATTATACTTGGGGCAGGTCTTTCTTGATTCTTAATCTCTTGCGCTAATGGCTTATTAGATTCGTTTTCCATCTACTTTTGATTTATTATTTACCTTGTATTGCCTGATCCTTTTTTCTAAGAGCTTGATTGTTTCTTCTGATTTCCTCTAGTGTTTGTTGTACTTGATTTACTTGTAAATCAATTCCTGGCAAGCCTTGTGAAAAATCCATTTTATGAGTATTTGTTGTTGTTGTATACTCTTTCCAATTAGCTTGTAGATCTTTGTCTGTTGGATAAGGATTATATCTATTGATTTCTGTTATTAAATCATAATCACCCGTACCATTTTTTGAAACTCTATATGTAGCTGTAGGTGTTATACCATTATCATTAGGAACTTGATATTCAGCATAACTACTATTTTCACCACCAAGAATATCTATTTCTGTTGAAGAAAAATAATCATTCTTTCTTGCTTTAATATTTATATCATCTGCCTGTGGAAATACTATAAATATACCCGTACCATCATTGTCTTCTCCTATTCCTTTTAATCTAGCAATATCATCTGTAGTTAATGCACCAAACTGTTTTTTAACATCTGCTGCAGATCCTTTTACTTTTGATGCTAACCACTCTGACATATTACTTATTTCAAAACCAGCATGAGTTTTATCTCCTTTAGAAGCAATATCATAGACTGATTTATATGAAAGATCAAATATAGGTGCTATTGCAGCTGAGTTAGACCTCTTAGGATTACCAACCCAGGTTTGTGCATCTTTCATTAAAAGATTAAATACCTTCATTGCTAATGGATCTTTCTGCACTAACTGGTCTTCATTAGTTAAGTTACCTATACCAATACCATAAGGTGTACCTGATTTCTTTAATGAACCTATCTGAAGCGCCATATTTTTTACTTCATTAAAAGCATCTGAATCAGGAGCTAATGGATTAAATCCATATTCAAAAGTAAGATTATTTGTTACATCAGCATAGCCACCATCAATACCAAATTTAATTGATTCAAATGATGCTGATTTAGTTCCTGCATCCATTCTATCTGTTAGAGCTGCATTTAAATTTGTAGTTAAAGCATCATAAACTTTACCTGCTTCTTCTCTAAGTTCACTCTTTAAAATGCGAGTTGCTACATGAGGCATATCTATAGGTCTATCACCTCTTACATTTTGTACTGCAGGTTTACCAGTATTTTCAGTTGTGAACATTGTTCCATCTTGGTCTTGACTATCTACATAAAATAAAGGTTCGTTGGACCAAAAGGCTTCTCTAACCTTATTCATTTCAAATCTATTCAACCCTTCTGTCACCCTGTAATCTTTATCACCTCTACCATCTACTGTCCAATCTTGATCAGTATTAGTTAATTGACCAGCTTTAAGTCTTTTTAAAGCTTCTTGATAATGTTCTTCTTTTGTATATGGTATACCGTTCTCATCAAACTTGCCTGGCATACCTGCTTCCATCATGCCCCCTATGTTTTTATTAGAAGTTGATCCTGTTGTAGTTGCTTTTAGAATATCATTATTTTCAAAGGCTTCATTATAAACTTCATATGCCTTACTTATAAAAACATCACCCGCCTTTCTCTTTGTTTCAATTCCATTTGGCCCAACCATTTTAGTATATAATGCATCATACCTAGTAGACATGTCTGCATCCTCACCCTGAGTTACTCTTATATCATCTTTTGTTTGTTGTCTAGTATTAACAAAATTAGTTTTATTAGTATTATAAAGTTCTGTTATACCATCTAAATACTTTAATCCTCCTGTACCATCAGCATTTGCAGTGGCAGATAACATACGTCTTAGTTCCTCAATAGATCCATTTACTTCTCCTCTACCAGGAATATTTATAGTATATGTTTGATTTTCATCTGCAGTGTTCCCCTTTGGATTCATTATTTGTAGCATACCAGGTTGTGTAGCAGTTCCTAACAATGCATTTATCTCATCTTTACCAACACTTTGTACATGTTCAGCATAAGCTTTTTGTGTATTACCAATAATATCTGAATTTGCTGTTGGATCTCCATCTTCATCCACTGCAAATGTTGTTGTATTATCATCACTTATACTAAATTCAGGACTACTCAATACACTAAATAAATCATTTGCGGCACCACCACCATTGACACCCATACCCTCAGCCCAAGGTAATGGAACAAGGTTTCCATTGTCATCATATTGATAACCTTTCTCCAACATTGTATTAGCATCTCTTCTATTTGCATTATATGCTGCAAGATTAAGTTGATTAGCTGCACGTGCTCTGATTTCAGCCATATTCCACATAGACTTCTTTTCATCAACAGCAAACTGATTTGGCTTCATTTCATAAATGTAATCTCTTGCACTCCAAGCCTGAGCAGATTCTTTCATATCTGACATAATATTACTTTGCATATATAAATTATATGCTTTATTAATCAGATTTTTATTTGTTGGAGTTGGTCTACTTACTTCTTGAGCAATTTGTTTTTTTGCTTCTATGTCTAATTTATATTTTTCAATATCAGATAGTTGTTCTTGATTTAATTTATCTAATTCACTACCAGGAACAAGACCATTTTGACCTTTATAATTAGACCATGTTACTGCAGAAGTTTCTAACTTACGTAAAGTTTCAACATCATTATTTAATTCTGCTATATTTCTTTCTTCAATTCTTTTGATAGTTTCTGTAGCCCATAGTTCTTGACCATTACTAAGAGATGCAGCAGCTCCACTTTCAACAGCTTGAGTAGCCCAGTCCATTCCTGAAACATAAGCCTCCATTTGATAAGACTTCTGTACAGATGGATTATCTAATAGTGTGTTTCTTATTTGTTGTAACGCTGCACCAGTAACTAAAGAACCATTTTGTTCAGTAATAATCCAATCAGTATTAGTTATTTCTTTTCTGTTCTCACGTGACTCTGGTAAATTCTTATTAAAGTTTGGATTTGGTTGCTTAGCAAATCTATCCATCTTCATTTTTAATGGGGGATCCATGTTAGCCAACATTTGCTGACTCATTTTAAATAAGTTAGCTTTTGGTACATAATCAGGAAGAGCCATACCTAATGCTTGATCTGGATCAGCATTAATAAATTCATCCATTTTGTATTGCATACCTCTTACACCAACATCCCAATATTTTTCTTGTACTGTTTGGTCAGGAGAGTTTAATAAGTTCTGTGCTCTTTGAGATTGGTCTCTAAACCTTGAAGTAAAGACCATATCTTTGACAGTAATATCATCATCATAGAATGGTGCAAACACACCTTTAGCTGCATCTACATTAGAAGCTAGTGATAAATCTAATCCTGATATTTGTTCTATTTGTGGAGCTATTTGTTCAGCGTACTGATCTCTTCTCCCTTTAGTATCCTCTCTTGTTAAGTCAGCATAAACAACTTTATTGTATAAGTCATTTGTAGCTTTATAATTGGCATCATACTTATCCGTTCTAGTTTGTAGAACGGCAGACAGAAATTTATAATCCGGTGTAAACGGTTTAATGTCTGGTAAGTAAGTATCTGCTCCTTTAACGTATGTTGCCATAATGTAAAATTAATATAATTATATAAGTTTACAAAGTGTTTTCTATAAACCCTTTAGGTTTACATTCCCATCTTACCACTGTAAAACGGCACTGCCCACTTTGATAGTCTTTTTATTTCTTTTCCTTTTTGTGATTGATTCAACATTCCTCTTGCTGCATCATAACCTACAGGTGCACCTTGATTGATTAGCTCTTGTTGTGCATTTGTTCTTGTGTTAGTATTAGATGAGTTAGGACCATATATTCTGTCCCACATATCTTTTGTAACTTCTCTTTGATTACCTTCTCCATCTTTACCAACAAGCTCCTGTAATGTTTGCCACTTTTTTATATTTGCTTGAGTTTGATCTCCTTGAGAATCTTTCATCAATCTTTTACCATTAGGACCAAATTCAACATCACCACCTTTTAAAGGGTTAACATTATAATAATCATACAACTGGTTCATATTATATGTATTGGCTGCGTTTGTTATACCAGCATTATATAAATCATTATATCTACCAGTTTTCCAATTTTTAAAATTCTGAGCATTCTGTAATGCTACAGTAGTATCATCATATAATTGTTTATTTGTTGCATTGTTAGCCATGTCAACTTTCATATCTAGTTGTGGTTGCATTGTTGCAACTTGATTCATAGTTCTAACATTGTTCTGGTTAACTTGATTTATAGCTTTAGCATTAGCATCTAAAGTTTTACCTTGAATATTACTACGTGCAATTGCTTGTGGTCCGTATGCACCTAATGCATTTGCCATAGTGCTTTGTGCTGCTAAATTTGCATTAACTCTTCCTGTATAATCATCTAATACATAATCAATTTTTTGATCTTCTAGTTGAGGAGCCCAAGGCAGGAACAATTCATCATCAATAGCATTTAATGCAAGTATGTTATTCACATCTTGTTTCCACCACTCTTTTTCTGGGTCAGGTTTAGCTGGTGGTATTTTTTTCTTTTCTTCTGGATCATCTGGTAAATCCATAAATTGCTCATCTCCAGGTTGATAATCCATATCAAACCCAGGAGCATTTACAGTATAGCCACCCCTCTTACCATCAAACCTTCTTTTATTCCACTCATCATCTAACTTACCATCACCATCTTTATCATAAGTACCAGGATCATTTTTAAGTCTTTCATCCAATACTTCATCGGTAAAGAAATAAGGTATGTACTGAACACCTTTTTTATCAAAGTATGCTTTTCTTTTTTCTTCATATTTATTTTGGAATCCTCTCCAGTTTGCATCATAGTTTGGATCAGTCAACTTCATATTAAACTTGAAGTCTATACCGTCCTTCTTTAAATCATCTATAACAGCCTGGTTTCTATAATAAAAATCTTCTTCAGACTCTTGACTAGAAAACATATCTGAACCATATCCAAAACCATCTGTATTTACAGCCTGAGTATCCGGTAATTGATTACCAGAATACTTACCACTTATAAAAGTTGCTACGTCACCTACAACTGGATCATTATTTAGTTCTTGTTGAGTTCTTATTTCAGGAGTATAAGTATCAGATAAACCACCAGCTCCAGATATTTTATCTTGATCAAACACCTGAATTTCAGTAGCCTCTTTCATAGTTCTACCATCAATGGGTCCTCTAACAAAAGATATTTTGTTTTTACCATCCTTCTTTACTACAGTAGGAGTATACCCATCTGCTATAAATTTATCATATTGTTTAGCTTTTTCACTTCCAGCAGCATAAGGATTTTTAGCACCACCAGAATCTACAACAGTTTCTACTTGTTTGTCAGTTGCAGTTGTAGTTTTATCTGTTGTTACAGCATCTGTTTCTGTCTCAGTAGTTGTCTGAGTAGTTGTCTCAGAAGTTTCTTCCATGAGTCTATATGCATCTGGCACTTGACCACTTTGAATTGCAATAAGAGCTTGTCTTCTTAATTCTGATTTGGGTATTGGATCAGAACCATCTTCTAGATACCATGCTTTACCATCCCAAGTAGCATCTTTCATGTTCTTAGGATACCCAATATTTTTTCTTTCATAGTAATCTCTTGCAGTTTCTCCTTTCTTTTGATAGCTTTCTAATTCTTTACCATAACCAGCTTTAACTAAAAAGTCTCCAAGCTCAGTTCCATACTGTGCCATAGATCCCATCATAGCATTATTTTCCATTGCTAACCCTGGCTCTCCTGGTGGAGGCATAAATGCTTCCATAGGTGCTGGCATTCCTTGCTGAGGCATCTGTTGTTGCATACCTTCTTGCTGTTCTTGTTGAGCCATCATTTGTTGCATCATCATTATTTGTTGCTGTTGCTCAATAGGTAATGCTGCTAAAGCTTTAGCTTCTGCTTCTTTCCTTGATATCTCTTCTACTTTAGCTGTAAACTCAATAGGGTCTTCACCTATAGAAACTAAATATGGATGAGATGCTAAAGGTACACCATCAGAAAAATTCTTTTTGGCTTCTTGTACAAAAGCAAGCTTTGATAAGTCATTCATGTTTTTCTTCAACATAAGCTCTGCACTTGTAGCTGATATTTTATCTGCATACTGTGAATCTAATTCACCATAATACTCTTGTAACCCAAACTTCTTAGAAATTTTAGCAGGTGTTTTTTTACTTCCACCTACTCCAAACTCACTCATTTCATCTTTTGTAAACTTAAGTTTTCTTGTGTCAGAAAAAACAAAAGATTGTTCTGGCAAAAACATTGGTACACCTCCACTACCGTGTCTTGGTCCTTGTATGTCATACAGACCAAATGTACCGTCATCATTTAAATCAGTTAAAACTGTTTCTCCACCTTCTGCTTCTAAGTTAGCATCTTCTCTAGGTACACTAGATAAACTATATCTAACAGATTCATCTTGTGAATTGTTAAAATTAGTATCACCATAGTATGCTTGCGGAGTTGTAACCAAACCATAATCAGCTTGATCACCTGTTGTCATACCACCATCTTTCATGATATTATCTTCAACAACTTTTCCGTTGCGGATGCTAAAACCTTGTGGTAATTTATTTATTTTAATTTTTGCCATAATTATAATTTTTCTATGTCAGCACCAGCTGCAATTAGTTTTGCTAACATTCTTGAATCAACCTCTACAGTTTGTTCACCTCCATTTTGTTTTTTTGATTTAATCAAATGAATATATCCATTATCATCATCATAGTAAGTTTTGTTCTTAAAGCTATATGATTTACCATCTTCCGGATCTGGTTCTGAAGTATAATAAGGAGCTTTATTTGTATGATTTACAATAACAGACTCACCTGCATTATATGCTTCAGGATCAATTTGTGATGCTAAATATTGTTTTAAATTAAACTGAGGAAACATCTTGGCACCGCTTACAGTATTACTATTTCCCACAAATAATGTATCATTTTGAGTAACTCCCATTTGAGACATAATATCTTTTATAGCTGTCTTATCACCTTTGTTTTTACTTTTAAATAATTCTATATACTCATCTAGATATTCATGATCATAGTTTTTGATTCTATTTTTTCTCTCTTTTCTAGTTTCACCTTTATCCTGATACTTAGATAACTCTCTTACACCACCACCTTCTTTAGTCATATATAATCCTGTTGTTGCGTCACCTTCACTACCCATCAAACCAGAATTAATATCAAACGTTCCTCTTTTATTAAAGGCATCTGTCTTAGTTCCATATATATTATCTGCAACTAAATCACCTCTTAATTCTTCTTGTGCTTTCTTTTTATTTATTTCATCAAAATAATCATTAGCAACATCTGCTGCACCAACAGCAAAGTTTGATAAATCACCAAATGCTGTGGCAACTGTACTATTTAAAGCTCTATCTAAAAATCCACCTACACCACCATAGTTTGCATCAACTTCAGGACCCTTTATATCTGTAAATAAATCCGCTGCTGATCTTTGTGCAGGCACATCATTTGTTTGAGCTACCGGTGGAGTTGGGTTAAAAGGATTATCAAACTCAGCTTCATATTCTGCATACAATTGTGGACCATTAGCACCACCTCTTGTAACAGGGTCTTGCACCACCCACTCTTGGAAACTAAGCTTTTGATTTGCTACTGGACCTGCCATTTGCATATTAGGTATTTCAGCTCCATATTTAACTAACATTTGTTGATAGTCAGAAAAATTAGGAACGCCTTTATCAAACCCAGGATCAAAAGGACCATTATAGCCTTTTGGTGTTTTCATATCAAACCCAGGATCAATATTTTCAACAGACTTTGGTGCTTTCATATCAAACCCAGGATCTACATCTACTTCTTGTGGATCTTTCTTTTCAGTAACAGGAGGAGTAACAGAACCAGACATTGGATCTACTTTATATTCAGTTGGTATCTCTTGCCCTTTCTTTTTTAATATGGATTCAATATATGCTTTTGTTTCTGCTGTTCCTGTTTGCCATTTCTCTAGCAGATCATCAGAGATTTTTTTTACTGCACTTGGAGCATTTATATCATCTAGTACTTTATCTGCTTCTGTTTTTATAATATTTCCTAATGCATCTTTCTGTTGACCTAGTTCTGGATTTTCAACTTGAAATTGTTTAAACCATGTTGCAGCAGCATTTTTATTTTCATCACTTGTATCAAACTTAACGTCATAAGTGGCATTAGCCATCTTTTGCATTTTGTTATTAATATGCTTACCACGCCAGTCTCTAAAGCTACCATCCTTTACACCATCACCATCTTTATCCTTACCACTAAACATATCTTCATATCCAGACATAAGCACGTTTGCAGCTTTCCCTAAATTGAATTCATTGTTGTTAAAAATAGCAGGGTTAATATACATTGGCCCTGGCTCAAGTATACCTTCATCTTCTAAATTACTTATTAAACCTTTATTTTTAGTTTTAACTGCGTCCTCACTTTTAGAAGCATTTAAGAAATCAGACATCATTTTTGTATTATCTGTACCTTCTTCAGATGCTACTACTGCTCCTGTCTCTACTCCATCTGCTGCTTTAGGTGCTTCATGATTGTATCCAGCCTCTTTAAGTCTAAGATGAGTGGCCATATCTCTAGCTCTAATCTTTCTATCACCTTTATACATAAAGTGTGGCTCAAATTCACCACCTTCTTCCTTCTTCCATCCAGCAGCATTCTTAGCAAAGTTTGCCATTTTTACTACTGATGGTGGATAATTATCTGTATTGCTCATAACTTTGTTATAAGCTTCAGATACTGACATATCTCTTGCACTAGCCCATCTAGTAAACTTGCCTTTATTTTCTGGTTTAATTTCTATGCCAGATTTAGCTTGCTCAATAGATGTTATATTCATATCCATAGCAGGAGCTTCTTCTTGCATTTCTTCTGCTCTTGCTAATTGTTGTGGATTATTTGTAATTTGCTGTGGGCTAGGTTCTTGTGGTTGTTGTAGTTTTTGTACATCTTCAAACAAACTTATAATTGCTTCTTCTTCATAACCCAATTGCATAAGAGCCTGACCTATAATATTTTGATCAACTTCTTGCTGCATTAAACCCATCAATACTTCTTGAGGTTGCTGACCTTCTTGAACAGCTGCAGAAAACATTTCACTTATCTGCATAACTTGCGGATCAACTTGAGGTTGCTGTTGCATACCAGGTTGTTGAGGAATCATTGACCCTCCTTGTTGTTTTACACTTTTTTTGTTTAAATCCACGTTGATAATATTATATTATTAATATACAAATAATTAGGGAGATTCACTAATCTTTAGGGTTTAAGCTTGATAAAGATGAGTCAAAATATAGTTAGGTGGTGACATATTACCTAACTCTTTTGCATCTTTATAATGCTTTCTATTTAATTTATCATATAAACTTTTAGCTTTACTCTCTTTGTCAGTTCCTTCATAGACACCATCTATATAATCTTTATACATTTGTATTTGTTTTTTCTCTCCTCCTACTGCATAGTTTGGCATATACTTTCCTTTTTGTTGAAACTTTAAATACTTAGCATGTTTTTTAACGTTATCTGTATATGTTTTACCATCATCCTTACTTGATCCTCCCCAGTGTTTAGGAAGTGTATTAAATAAATCATTTCTATCTACACCCTTTCTATTATTAGCTAAGAATGCTAATCTTAATACAGTTGCTATAGCTGCTTTTTCAGGATCTAATAAATCTTTATTAGATGTTATACCAAACTTCTTTAATATATTTATTTGTTTTTTGTCCTTTGGTAAATTCTTATCTTCCTTTATTATATTATCCCATCTAAGTTGAGTTAAACCAACACTGTTATAATCTTCTTTTGCACTTTTTTCATAAACAGGAAGATTATTCTTCTGACTATCTTTTACAGCAAGAGCTATTAAAGGAGAAAGAGATGTTAATCCCTGTAATGTATCTATTGAATAACCATCATATTTTTTAAATACATCAGGTGAAGAAGTAACTTTAGGTAAAAGATCAGTTGAGCCAACTATTGGTAACTCTCCTTTTCTATTTTGATCAGCTACAAATTTTGTAACACCTCTTGTAAAGTTTCCACCAGCACTGTGTGTATCACCAAAATTAGATTCATTACCATAAATACCAAAAGCAATTCTAGCAATATCATTATATACATCACTAGGTATACCTGCCTCTACCATTATTTTTTTCTTGTTATCTACTAAAGAATCTATAAATGGTTTAGTTGAGTTTTCTTGTTCTTCTTTATCTGAGGAGTCTGAAGTAAAAATATCACCAATAGACTTTAGAGTACCCGTTTCATTATATACTTCTTCTTCAAAAGCTTGTTGGTCAAACACTGGACGTATAGGTTGGTAGTTTAATGTATTTACTGAATAATTAGATCCTTGTTGAGTTTGCTCTTTACCTGTAGAGTCTATATAATTAGAAGTATATTTTTCTCTATTATCTTCTGACATTTTTAATACAGCTTGTCCATCAACCCATTGAAAATTATTACCATCATCTTCTGGTAATACATATACCGCTGTACCTGCAGGCATTCCTAAATCATACAATGCTTGTAAATCAGTACATTGACCATTTATACAACCATTACTTGCTCTATTGTTTTCAGCATTCCCATCATTAAATAAACCTTTTCTACCAGAAGTAGGGCCATGAATAGCAGTAGCTACATCTATGTCAGTACCATCTGTAAATAAATTAAATGAAGGAACTCCCTTACCACCATATTTATCCGGTGAGTCAGGATAACTTTCTTTTATATAATACTTACCTGCACCAGTGTTTTTGTTTCCAGCGCTCCAGTTAGGAATCCATTTACCATTTCTTTTATCTTCATCTGTTATCTTACCATCTTGGTTAAAATCCCACATCTTTGTTACAGTCAAAGCATCACCTTTATTAGCACCTGTAAGAACTTCAAAGTCTAATATTGACTTTCCACCTCTCCAAACTTCTAATCTCTTTGTTTTTTTATTTACTATAACATAATGACCATTAGGATCATTAACCATTTGAGCTTTCTTTATTATATCCTCATCAGCTGAATCATTAATATTCTTTCTGTCTTCATCTAATAGATCAACGTCCTGCCATGTTTCTTCAATTTCTTCTACTTCTTCATAGTTAGATTGAGGTATAACAATATCTTGACCAGCAAAAATTTCATTAATATTTTTAATTGAACTATTAGCTTCTACAAGTTTTCTAAGAGGAACACCAAATCTTGATGCTATTCTACCTAATGTATCTCCTGACTTAATATCATAGTTAAGAAATTTAGTTTTAGACTCAGGTAATTTTAATTCTTGATTGATATTTATTTGACTAGGATTATCAATATTATTTAACTTTACAATTTCATCTACAGAAGTACCAAACTGTTCTGCTATTCTTGTCAGGTTATCTCCTGACTTAACTGTATAAGAAGTTAGGTTGTCATCTTCTTGTTTAGGCTTTTCCTCAGCCGGTCTAAAAGGTCCCATATAAGGAGGAGCTGGTTCCTGCACATAATTATCTTGTTGCCACATTTCAGGAAGATAAAAACTTTGTTCTTCTTCTTGTCTAATAGGACCTGCATATTGTTTTACTGGAAGACTATCTTGTTCATTTATATCTTTATAGTTATATAACTGCTTATAATAGTCATAAGCTTCATCAGTAGTTGTCTTTAAAAAGTTTTCCTGTACATTAGGTCTTCCTTCTGTATTTTTATCATACAGAATCATATCAATGTAATCTTGAGTTTCCTGTGGAAGTTTAGATACCCATTTAACATCATTGTATATATCTTCACCCTCTTCTTTCAATTCATTTAATAAGTCTAATGTATTGCCTCTACCCCAGTTATATGCAGCTAACGTTTTAATTAACCTTACATCATCATCTTGATTTTCCTTATTGATAAATGAAGAGTTGTATAATTCATTCATTGACCACTCTTGAACTTGATAATTTTGTTCAGGGTCATAAGGATCTATTTCATCTACCTTATTTGCTTTTTTATAATCTTTTATAAGGCTATCTCCTATTTGACCAAGACCCATATATCCTTTATTGCTTTTAGCTTTTGGATCTAGATTAGATTCAACAAAAGCTTGCTTATATAAAATATTAGAGTCTACCTTATTTTTTGTTTTTTCTTTTTTATCAGAATCTTTAGGTATGTAAATTCTATCATAAAATTCATATGGTTTTATACCTGCATTTGCTATGCTGTTAAAATCATATTTATCATACATAGAAAGATACTTCTGATCTCTTTCTTTATCATAACCAACTTGTACCTGAAAGTTTTGAAGTGGATCTGTATCCATAAACATACTACCGCTTTGTCCAGTTGCCTCAAAATAAGCTTCTTTCATATATGGTAATAAACCATCTACTGTTTGTTTATCACCAATAGCCATGTCTTGGAAATCCAATAAGAAACCTTCTTTATCAAATATCTCATCAGATATTTTATAGTACTGAACATCACTATCTTTAGCCGTAGTTGGTTTGTATTCTGTTTGCTGTTTTATATACTTATCCTTAGTTGGAATTTTTAATGCACGTGCCCATGCCTCTTCAGAAAAATCAAGATCCCCATCTTTATCAAGTGAAGGAGATTCAGGATCTGTTAAACCTAATGCATCACCTATTAATCCAAATCCTTCATTAACAATACTTCCAAACCCCGGATAAGAAACAGGTCTTACTTGTTCAAACATTTTTAATCTAGTTTCTATATCAAGATCTGGACTCATTAAATCCTTAGTTTGTTTACCTAGCCATGTAGAAAATTCATCTGCCTTTTCAGCTGCTCCTTCTAAAACAGGAATGACTGCCTTATCTAATGTATTATTACCTCTATTACCTGTTTGTGCTTTTGGAATTGCACCACCTTTTTGTGCATACCGTGATTTATCTTTGCTGTCATCTACAGATGAAATCTCATTTAATTGATTAAAAATCTCATCATCACTATATACATCCTGTAATTGCATTAATGGATTGAAACCATCTGACTCTCCTCTGTTTAACTCTGAACTTCTATCAATTAATTGTTGAAATTTTTCTCTAGTTAATGGTTCAGTCATAGGATCATATATTCCTAGATCTTTTGCTGCTGACCTAATTGTATTTAATCTAGTTCTAGCTTCAGTAGGATTAGAAACATAATCTCCCCAGGGGCTTCTCTCTATTTCTATCTGTCCTTCTTTTACAGACCCATCTTTATTAAAAGCTACTATGGGATTACCATCTGCATCATAGGCTCCATAGCTTGCTATATCAAGCTTATTTATTATAGGATTTCCATCATCATCATACCCCTCTATATTAACCCTTTCGTCTTCAAATCTTTTAATAGTTTTTGTAGGTATAAGTCTTTCTGTATTAAGGTTTTTATATATCTGTTTAGCCCTATCTTCAAGATCGTTTGTTTCTTGACCAGTAATATAATTATATGCTTTATTTGCCAAAGAAACATAGTTTGGTAAAAATATATTGCTTGGTCTAGTACTTAGTGAAGCATTTGCTAAAGCAATTTTATCTCCAATGCTTAAGTTATCTTCATATCTTTTTAATGTATCTTCTCCAACTCTATCTCCACTATGGCCTACTTCATGTTCAAAAGTGTTTTCATAAATATGCCCTTCATGATTAGTATGTGATGGTTTAAAAAATTCCATTTCTCCATTCACACTCCAAGATGTTGCACCTACATCTTCATCTTCGTGTGTACCAGGATTTACTATTATAGGTACGTTTTGTAAATTACCTATTCTACTATTAGTTATAAATTCAGCATCATCAGTTGGACCAACCTCATTTGCTAATATTTTTTTATACATGGGTGACTCTAACCATTTTCTTTGAAATGAATTATCAACATTTTTTTGATTAGGTATAACTCCTTTAGTGTTATCTACTTCACCTCTTAATTGAAATTTTGGTTTCCAAGAACCTTTACCAAACTTTAGTGCAGTTTCTCTATCTTTTCCAAAATCTATAATCTCACCTCTTCTTTTAGCTTCTTCATATACAGGCTTCCAATCTTTCTTTGCTTGCTCGGACATGTCAACCCAAGTGCCATCTTCATTTTGAAATAATGTAGGGAAAGAAAACCAATTTACATTATCAAAAGTTTCCGTCTTCATTATGTGACTTGACTCACCAATTACTTTACCTTCTTCATCATAGTTTAGTCTAACACCTTGTCTTTTTGGAACTTCATAACCTGTCTGTACCATAGGTACTTCTAACACACTATCTCCTGGAAACTGATAGTTATTACCAGGCATCATCATCTCACTATTACCTAGGTTATCTGTTCCCATAACAGGAAAATCTACATCCTCCATTGTTATTGAACCTGACTCAATGATATTAACCGGATTGGTTTTATCTGGACTATCATTTTTATATCCATCTACAGATATATATTGTGTTATATCTTGTAGGAATTCATTTGGTCCTCCTGGTAGTCCTATGCTTTTTTTATGTCCCATTATCTTTGTGATAGTAAAAGTTTAGTATTATTTAATCTCAATAACATCTTTCTATTTCCAGATACATTTCTGCGTAAAATAACATTATTAGAATAATGTCTAAACTTTTTACGTTGAGTAGCACTCTTTGAATAATTAATGTTAATGTAATTTAATGGTCTTACATATCCGTTACATGATGTATCAAATATTGGTTGTTCAGCATTTGTAAATTCTCCCCTATCGTTAGTTACATCCCAAAATTGATTAAATCTAAATTTGTGTTCTACTTTAGAAACTAGTATTTGTATACCATTAAATCCAATAGAAGGAAAATCTAAATTAGTCCAAGGGCTGTTCACTGGTTGTGGGTTTAATAATAATAAACCTGATGTTTGATCATTGTTATAAATGATAGAAGCATCAAAGTTAAAATCTAAATCCTCCCATTTATCTCCACCACACATATTATATTGTGGATCTCCCTTATAAACATATGTTTCTAATTGATATTCAAAACTTCTTATAGTATTAACAGCTTGGCCAGTATTAGATATTAAATCTATTTCCCAAGGATAGTCTTCACCATAATAATTTACAAATGAATCACATCTCACATTGTGTCTCCAAAACCCTCCTACATTATAATTAGGTGTTACAGAATCAAAATAGAAATAATTACAGATTAATGGTGTTGGATCTACCCAAGTTGGATCTCCAATAATAAATATACCGGGAGCTACATCTGGACATGTTCCTGATTGAGTTGTTGTTGATCCCGGAATTGTTGATGTTGGACATTCACAAGTTACTTTTCTACATATTGGAGGAGTCACGTCATCACATGCACCAGATGTTGCAGTATAAGTAGAAGTAACTGGATCTAAAAATACTTTAGTATATCCTGCTGGACAATCACAAGTAAAATCAGTACCACATACAGCTCCTGCAATTGCTGTTGCAACTGCTTGAAAAGTTGTTGGGTCAGCTGCATTAATACCAAATTGATATGGATCAACATTTACTGGCCCGCTTGACATAGATATATCATCTAATACCCCCGCACTTGGTGGTGTTGAAGAAGTTGCACCACAATACATTGCATAAACAAATTGATATGCTGGAGCAGTACCTGCACCAACAGATGTAAAAGGTTGACCAACATTAGGACCTGGTGCACTAGTTGTATCTGTAATAAGAATCTGTATAGCTCTATAATTAGGTTGTGTTCTTCTATCACCTAATGTTGAATTAGCTGGATTAGTTAGTATACCATTACCAGTCTGTAATCCTAAAAGTACATTAGTTGAGCCACCAGTCCAGTTTGCATTATACCAAGCAGTAGCTTGCGTTTCTGTTATTGTATGGCTCATTGTTACACCACCTGGCATAGTGTAAACACCTGCTCCACCATCCCAACGAGCAAATCCAATTTGCATTTGACTGTTGGACATAAACTGTTGTATTTGTGGATCATTTAAAAATGCAGTCATCCAAGTTTGTTGAGCTGCTCTTCTACCAAAACTGTTAGTACTACCAGATACATCCATTGATATTACTACATCAACTAAACAGTTTACAGGACCACCCCCTATTGTAGCTGCAATGTTTTCTATAGTTACTTCAGCAGGTATTGATTCATTAACCCCTATCTCACATAATCCAGTAGTAGGATTAAAATTATATCCCGGAGGACATTGTGGTATTGTAGTAGTTACTGTCTTAGTTGTAAAGAAATGATTTATACTAGGTAAAGCTAACTCAGGATGCCAGTCATGAAAAGATATCCATGCTTTAGACTTTGGATCATAAGACACTGTCCATGAGCAATCATCAAAATATACTGGATCACCAATATCAATACTTACCGGTACTCTTGCCTCTCCTCTTATTTCTACAGGTTTAAATGGTCTATCAACAAATGTTGCTTGACCTATATAGTCAGGCTTTAATTGATAATCCTTTTTCATAAAGTAGACTATATCATCTACTGAATCATACATTACTTGACATCCTACTCCTGCTACAGGATTATCTGTCCATTGTGTATTTTCTGAACTTGGAAATTGCTTTATAAATCTAGAAGGTAAGTATTTGTTAAACCACCATTTCATTCCATTATTAGATATAGGGTCCATACCTTTACCAGCATATTGAAATATTTTACCTTGTTGTTGAGATATAAAAAATAATCCTAATGGTGTATTAATAACACCTCTTAAACTTTCACATGATCCATACTCATTTGACAAATCTGCATTTGCAACATTTTGGAACGGTTGACTAAATAAACCTCCGTCACCTATAGTAAGCTTTGTATCTAGTTGAGTCTTTAATGTATCAAGACCTTGAAACATTTGAGGAGATAAATAAGGGAAGAATATTAATGCTCCATTCTTATTTATAGGTTTAATAACACTTACTTCATTTTTAAAATCTTTATAGTTATTATTTAAAAACACTCTCCAGTAATCTCTTTTTGATTCTTCCTGTGCTTGTAATGAATAAATTAATCTTTTTGGATAACTAACAAAACATGTCTCAGAAACATATGGGTCATAATCCCTAGGTTGCACCTGACCAAATGAAGTCATTTGAGTTGGAAACTTTGATCCAGACAATGAATCATCATACTTATAAAAGTTATCTGCTTTAATATTATCAGCATGAAATAGTACACCTAAATCATTATACTCATAAGTGTCATAAAATCTTTTATCTGGTGAATCTTCCCAATCTCTATATGCTAAATTAACTTCTGACTCTACAAAGAATTCATTAACCCCATTTATATGAGTATACATATATGCCCTTTTCATTTGAAAAGCAGGATTTAAATTTCCACCTCCACCTGAACCTCCAAATAAACTACCAAAAAGGTTTGTGCTTTGACAGTTTCCTGATCCCCTATCTAAATAATATTGACTTGTTGGTAATGCATCTTCCCATGATCCAGGACTAAAACCTAATGTAGCAACCTCACGTGCCATACTACTTATGTCAAACTTAGTTGAGTTTAACCAGAATCTTGGATAAGGTATATTTACATATAAGCTATAATCAAATGCATGACCGTTAGGTTGTCCTTTTAAGAAGTTTGTAAAAATAGGCATTATACACTTTTCAGTATATCTATTGATTGACACATCCCCACTAAAAATTGGTTTAGATGTATATAAAGTTTCAGGTGGTAAATTGTTATCTAACAATTCAACGCAACCTCTCATTTGTATTTGCTTTATACCATCTAATTGACCATACTGATTATCAAAGTTAAACTTTAAAGCACCGTATAATGCAGATATAGTTGTTTGTCTTTCTGCTTTACTAAAGTCTTTTATTAAACTATTATTAAAATCATTAACACTACCATCAGTTCTTACATAACCACCAAGTGCAAAACGTGAATTATCAACTGTAGTTGGTATAGCTAATTCTTTTTCTGTTGAGACAGCTACAGTAGATGGTCTAAATAAATTATTAATTTTATATTTAATACCATCAAAAGTTTGAAATGATGATCCTATATAATTAGAATCATTATTTTTTGTTCTAAATATATCGTTCTGATTAATTTTTGCAAAAGTATTAAAAAATCCGGTAGAGTTATATTTTAAAACAAAGTCATAAAAACTAACCATGTTATAAAACAAATCAATAATTTCATCACCGCCTATTGCAATATTTTTTTGTGCTAAAGATATACCCATTATTCCTCTAAGAATACTAGGCATTGCTCCTTCTGGTTTATCATATACAACACCTTCTTCAATACCACCACCTTGTGTACCTGGGACTGCAGTTTTCAAGAAGTTAGTCGCACCTTGAGCATTTAATTTTGTTGATGAAAAAATACCACCTGCATATAAATCTCCAACATCAACTGCATTGTCTAACAGCTCATCTAATAAAATATCCCATATTGCATTACCTAATGCTAAACCACCTATTGATGCTGGGGCAGCAGTAAATCCACCTGTTACAGTACCACCATTAGTAAAACCTCCAACAAACCATGGTGCATATACTGGATTCAAACCTTGAACCGGTAATGCTTTCTTGTTTGTAGTACCCTGAACAGCATTAAGTGCATATCCAACACCTATTATTACCGCAAGAGAAGCAGCAGCAGGTCTTAATAATTTAAACTGAGGATGATCCTCTGAAGGAATAAACTTACCTGCAGACTTTCCATGAATGTTACCATATATTTTAGTTTCATAAGCATTTAAAAATGGCTTAGCAAACATTAAATCTGGAGCATGAAAAGAAAACACATCTTTTGTAAATCCTTTTAAAGGTTCATAATGACCTATACTACCTGTAAAAGTACCTTGGTCACAGAAGTTTTCTGTGGTTTTATTTCTATTACCATCTTGAAAAAATACATCATGCTGCAAAGAGTTGTAAGGATAGTTAGGATATAATCCTTGTGAATTTCCTAGTATATTTTCAGAATCTGGTATATCATATTTACGCATGTTTTTAAACATACCTTTTGCCAAAATAGATCTTGCTCCTTGTCTGGAACCTCTTAGTATTTCATAGCCTACTACATTTTCAATATAAGATCCATTATTATATTTAGGTCTACCAATATTAGTAAATTCAACACCTACTAAATTTATATTATCTCCATTAGTAGTACTAATATGTAATGGGGAGTTTGCACCACCTATTGACTCATCAGGCATCTTGTGATGTCTTATAGGTTTACCACATAGATTACCCCATATATCAGGTCTATTTGATGGGTAGAGTTCTGATGATTCCCAATAACCCATCTTACCTCTTGCAATAACTAAACTGTTATCTTCTTGAGGCTCATTAAGATTTAAAGAAGTTGCAGATGCAGTATTATATACTTTATATAAAGGTTCTCCATCAGTATTTAATACATTATCTCCAAATATAACTTCATTCTCCATAGTACCATTATAGTTTTCTGGAGCCCTTCCGGGTATATGATATGAAGAAGATCTTTCACCTGTATTATATATCCATCTAATAAAAAATGCATATTGCTCATCACGCATGAAACCTAACTTGTTTCCACCTAATGTGTAATACTTACTAGATAAAGAATTTATAACCCAATTTGTTTGGATTTGATTTGCAATAGGTTGATAATTAAAATCAAATTGTTCAGTTGGACCTTGTCTTATTAACCAATCATTTACAACAAACATAGACTCTGACTTTTCATAAGCCGGACTTCTAAGAGGTATTAATTTTAAATCTATAGCAGGTAATGCTGGATCTATAAAATCAATATTAATGTCTGATTGTTCTGTACTATATAAACCAATTCTCTTTGCTAGAGTTTGACCTTGGTTTCTCATTAATAGTACTAATTCATAATAATAATAATCTTGATCTAAATTAGAAACTTTTACATTTAAAGAACTATCTGAACCTTGGTGACTAAATAAAGATTGTAAATTAGATATACCAATATAGTCCGTAACTTTTTGTTCATTCTCTACATAAGCAATAAATGCTTGATACGTTCCATTACGTAACATACCACCGTCTGTTGCTTTGTCTAATTGTATACAAGGTGTATCTAGTAGTGGAGCTAATCTTATTTCTTCACAATCTAATTTTTTAGGTTCTATAATTTCATATCTAACACATGGGTCTCCATCAATATCCGGACCTGTAATTTGAACTTTTTTCCAGGGTATGTCATCTATATTTAAAGCTCTTGATGGATTGTTTGCATCATCCCAATATACTTCCCAAGTACAATCAAAATTTTCTTTTGCTGCTCCGGTAATTAAATATTTCTTAGTAAAGTTTAAACATGGATCATTAACTAAAGTTTCATATTTACATTGACTATCATCAAACCTTCCTATTTCTGAACTTACATTATCAGTTGAAAAAACTATCCACTCATCACCATATCTATGTATAGCACCTATAACTGTATATGGAATAACACCACATGATAAGTTTGATGGCTCATTGCCAATCATTCCTATATCTCCATCCTCAGAATTATTTGCTGCATTCCTTGCATGCCACCATGCTTGTTGACCTTCAAATGAAGGGGCAACATCTTTATTCATACCTTTAGTAAATGTATTTATATTTACTGATGATGAACCTTTGCCCTGTGGTTGAGGAGGTGTTTCCTTTTTAGCCATAATATATTATCTCTTTGGTCCTGTTACTACTTGAGGGTTAGCAGGCGCATAACTTAAAAACATATTGTAATAATTATGATACTGTGCTCTTCTGTTCATATTCCAAACTTTTCTCATTTCTTGGAAGTTTGGTGTATTAACAAAACCTAATGCGTTATTTCTTGCTCCTCTTAGTCTACTTTCTACTAGCTGTAATTGTTGAGATACATTCTCACCATTCCAAACCATGTTTTCTAATATTCTTTGTTTTATTGCATACTCATAATATTCATTGCAATATGGTTGATCTAATACTAATAAATCACCCTCTGCATTTTCCATAGCACCTTGGTAACTTAAATAGACTTTTCCTGTATTAAACGTAGTTATTAAAAAACCATCTTTTACTTCTGCTATATCTACTGCTTGTGCACCTAAACTAGGACAGTAACAAACTTTATCATTAACGTCTTTGATTCTTAATTCAGTCCAAGTATTAAATGTTCTAAATTGACCACCTCCTATTCTCTGAACTAATTGATAACTATCTTTATCATTACATGTTTTAACAACACATACATCTTTACATACCTTTCCATCTTCACATGGTGCTACATTACCAGGAGCAGGAACATATGGTACGTCATTGAATGTTTCAACATGGGTTCCTGATGGCATTGTGCTATTTACAGTGTATGATCCACATCTAAATGCGTAGTTTAAATATTGAAAATCAAAAGGTAATTGACCTCTACCATGTTCTATATCTATAATAACTTCTTTAGTTCTATGTATACGTAACCCTAAATCATAATTTACACGTGTTGCAACTTTAATAAGTTGAGCAGGTTCAATTAATCCTTCAAGTGCATACGTTGAAAAATCAATGGAAACATCTTCCATCAATTGACTAAAAGTTCTATATTTTTGTGATACCCCCATTGTTGTATTTTTTAAGTTCTTGCTATGTTACGTTTGTTATCTGAATCTTCAGATGGTATTTGTAATGTACCTGACATAGTAGCAATAACTTGGCTTTCTATTTCTGCAAACAATGCTTCTGGTATGTAAATTTCTTGCTCATATCTAGGGGTGCAATCATTTTCTGTATCACAATCCCATTTAGTTATATCTGAGTCAAATACACCTTCTACTTTAATTGCATCCCATGCAATGTTTGGACAGTAGATATAACCATCTAACCACCAAAAATATAATGTTTTGTTATATCTAAAAGAAGTACTTTTTGTTAATGATGTATATGTACCAGGTTGGGTTCCTTGCAGCTCTTGTGAACCATCTATTGAACTAATGGTACGTATTAACGGACCCCAGTAACCTTCAAACATTGAAGGTAATCTATGTTTTGAACGTTTTATTGTACAACCACTTTTTATTCCAGCACAATGAGCTTCAACTTTATCTACCTCAATTAATTCTACATATGGTAATGTTTTCCATACTGAATTAAATTTTAATAATTTATTTGCATAATCTTGCCTTCTCATTAAAAACTGAGCATACTTTTCAATTAAGCTATAGATATATCTATCAGTGACAAAAGCATCTTGAACTCCTGCTTTTACTTGGCCTCTAATTCTTGATACTACGTCTGCTATTGTTGCCATGTTTTTTATTTTTCAAATTCATTATAATACTTTAATGCTTTAATGGTTTCTTCAGGGTTTTCATCATAAAGATGAGCCACCTTGTATTTATTTTTCATTACTACATATTTGGTCCAATTGATGGGGTAAGTTTTTGCAACAGTTCTTTTAAAATCCCTGCATGCTACAAATCTCCACAACTCCCTATTTTTAAATCTATATTTAGTTGAGTAATTTGTATAAAATATTTTACCTAAATTTCCATCTGTTTCCCAATTTTTATTTTGTAAAACTTTACCATACTGATTTGAAAGAGCATAATTAGTATTCACTGATTTTGATGAAGGGCATGTACCAATAAATAGATACCCTAATGAATCAGGCAACTCTACACCATCTCTATTCTCTACTACAGCATTCCAAAGTCTAACATTATATATATTTATTATCTTTTTTAATTTAACGTTATCTATGTCAGAGTATAAAGGTTTCTTGTCTTTAAACTCTTTGATTGTTTCTTCATTTAATAACCCCATTCTTTTCTCTCTATATCTAGGAGCTTTCAAATCAGGTTTTTTGAAATTGTTGATCATACAGTTATATTTATAATTTACAAAAAAAACCCCACTTAAAGAAATTTAATGTGAGGTCTTTACAATGCTTGATAAGTTAATTCACATATATTACCCATTGTAGGGTGTTGTATTTCTAGTTTACCTGAACGTCTATTGCCTACATACTTGTTACTGTAATGATAGTAATCTGTTTTACCCAGGCTAGGTAACGTCTTTTCTATAAAACCTGCTGTTTCATTTGATGTCATATATTCAACCTTTCTGTCTGTATGAATATGACCTTTGAATAATGTTCTGTTTGTTGTGTCACCCCAAGCTTTTGGATACTCTGATGCATATATTAAAGGATTATTCTTGCTACGCTTATCCCCATGTTCAAATGCATTAAAGTTATTATGCCATACATGAACCTTTCTTTCTTCATATTTTACATCCCATGTTATATTATCACACTCTATTGATCTTGAGAGAGCATGAGCTAAATGAAAAGAAGAAAGTCTATCATGATTTCCAGGAACATATACTACAACTAAATTATCACAGTGGGCTTTAATATATGTGACAGCCCAATGCATTGCATCAAATGCTTGCACATAAGCCTCTGTAGCGCTCATACAGTTGTCTAAAGGTGTTCCGCTTGTAGTTGTGCCCTGGAAGGTATCCATGTTGATTAAATCACCTCCTACAACAAAGTACATAGTTTCTATGTGATGTATAGCATTTGCTCTACTAACTAAGTTCTTAACTGTATCTTCAAAATCTTTATCTATGGTATCATTACCTTCTTTGCCAAAATGAATATCTTGTAGAGATATTACTGCACAATGTGGATCATCAGTAAATTTACTTTTATAAGGTGTATTTGATATTTTGTATTTTTTGGGACTCCAGTTTTTTAATAGGTCTTCAAATAGTTTTTCTTCTGGATTTTTTATTTGTGATACTAATGCTGAAACCCTCCAGTGATCACCCATTTGTTTATTCCAATACTGAGACAATTTCCATTTATCAGTGTCTATCTTTAGTAAGATTATTATTTCTTCTGCACTTTTAGGCTCATGATCAAAAGTTCCAGATAACTTCCCAGTTCCATTTTCTAAATCAATTGCTTCTGCAATTTGTGCATTGTCTGCAGCTTTACTAAAAAATATAGATTTCTTTCTTTTGTTTTTTCTTTCTGCTAATAATTCTTTTTTCACTTTCTTATATTGCTTTTCTGTAATGTTCAGTTTTTCAGCACAATAAGATGGGTGCTTTTTCCATTTTAAACTGTCAAGAACTTTTTGCTTTATATTATCCATAAGTTAAATAATTTGATTTTTTATTGTAAAGATAAGAAAAAAAAAAGAGACTGGAATATATCCAGCCTCTTCCAACGTTTGTAGTAGAAAACCAACAAACCACCACGTGTTGTTTTTTTTATGCTGACAGAGTTGAAATAAGTATTTCAATTGGTTTACATCCTGTGTTACCAGCATCTACAACTTTAACTTTATATGCTGTACTAGCAGTTAAATTTGTTATAGTAAAATTATTTACTGTAGGTACAATAGGTGCTAGTGGATTAGCTAATGTCCATCCTACAGGTGTTATTTGTTCATCAATATATACATTTAAACCTGTGCTGTTACTCCATATCCCATCCCATATAACTGAAATAGTACTACCTGTTACTGCACCTGCATAAACATTATATGGATCATGTTGTATATCATTTGAAGTACATGTCCCAAGGCCGTTAGATAATATCATAGAAAACTTTTGTATAATAGAATCTAATCTTTCACCAGAAGTTATAACTATTCTACTACCAGGATCACCTATTTGAAAAGATGTTCCACAATAGCTTACACATGAAGCACACTGCACATCATCACACCTTTCACTACCTGTACTACAATCAGTATAGGTACATGCATTGGTTATTGCTGTGTCAGCACAACTACATTTTTGACTACATTTTGTACAATTACATGCCATTGTTTATTTTTTTATTTTTAGTTATTTTAGGTTGGTGATCCACCACAACCAGATATTATTAAACTAGATATTGTACTTGGGTCAGTGCTCGTAGTATACGTAGCTCCTGTTCCAGTTGCAAGCTCTCTCCAAGGATATACTGCTGGACTTATTGTTCCACCATTATCCCAATCCATATTAACACCTGCTCCCATACAGAATACTTTAATTCCATTATTATTACAGGTTGTTATCAATGACAGAATTCTAGAGTATGTTGTCATATTCATTATATCTTCATCTCCTCCCGGTAAATTGTCTGTAATTAGTATTACATATTTTGCAACATTGTTTCTGAATGCTCCATTAAATGCAGCACCTCCAACTACTTGTTGTAGTGCTAAATCCATTGGTTCAGCTCCACCTTCTCCTGATCCCATGTTAACACATGTTCCATCTACACCTCCAGCTAATTTATTTAGCTGAGTTGTAAATGCAGTTCCGTTATCATTGGCAAACATTTCCCAAGCAGTGTATATTAAATTAGTTCCGGCAGAACCAGCAACAATCAATCTTTGTGTTGTTGGAAGAACTGTGTAATCAGCACAATTACCATAATTTGGATCTCCACTAGTTTCATCTACAGTAGTTAAACCTATTCTATAATTATTTGATCCTGATGAAGAATCTATTGTACTTACTAAATTAGCTGCTCCTGATTGTATTGTTTGAATTTGAGATGTCATACTACTTGTATAATCTACTAAGAATACTACATCCATACCTTGACTACATGGTGCATCTGCTGTAAGTGTTTCAACCGGTACATCTGCACAAACATTTGACCCTCCACTTATAGATACTGTTAATCTAACAGCATATGTTGTTTGTGGTATTAAACCAGAGAATGATGCTGTTACGTTAGATCCTGGGTTGTTTACAGTATCTGTAGCTACTACAACACCATTAGGATTAATTACTTCTATTAAGTATGTTGCTGTTGTTCCCAATAAATTATTAAATTGTATATTGAAAGCTTCAGATGTTATACTGCTTATAGTCATACTTGGACAAGGAATAATTCCTGTTATTATACTAGATTGTGTTTCAACACATGTATCATTTCCATCTGTAACACTAAACTCAACTGTTGCAGTTAGATTTGTAGCAGTATCTAATGATGCTACATTTATACTTATACCTGTGGAATTATTCTGTAATGATGAAACACTAACAATTTGCTGAGTTGAAACACCTTTAGAATCAACTATTGTAATTTTACTAAAACCTGCACTATCATTAAATGTACTAGGTATAGATGAGTTTATAAAGTTAAATACTACGTCTGTTATTAAACCTGTACCACCACTAATAGTATTTGCAGTAGTATATGAGAATATAATTCCATCACATCCTCCAGGACAGCAATTTGTTTGAATGCTTGTAATAGCTGTATACATATCATCAATTACAACCCATGCGTTTTGCATAGACTGAGCTAATGTAGAAGCTGAATTATTCCATCCAACTATACCACTATATGATGCATCTTTGTTTGTTAACTGAGTATATGAACCTGTTATTGCAGATTGTGAAATTGCAGAATTTATAGCAGATGGAAATCCAACTGCATTTCTTAATTCACAAAATGCACTTTCTAATGCTAGTACAACTACTGAAACATTAGTTAAAACTCCTACGTTGCTTACACATGCAGGTACAATTTGAGCTTCTACAACACCACCACTACATGGTAACACACAAGCTTCTAGTATATCTATTCTTGAATTAATACTTGTTAATGTTGAATTAATAGTATTAATACTTGCTAAATTACTACATACTTGATTTGCTATTAATGTAGCAAATTCATCTAAAGGAAGTTGAGTTACTGGATTACCGCTTTTATCATCATACTGCATACATGCAGGTAATACCATTATAGGAAGACCAGATGTTAAAGAATCTTTACTTGGTCCTGAATCAGTGTTTAAACATATCTGATTAACCATTGCCTGTAAAACAGGAACAAGTTGAGTAGGCGTAGCACCTCTAACATTTAAACAAGAAATATCTAACCCAGTAAGATTAGGGTTCATATCTACACCACTCTCTAAAAGGTCACAAACCTTAGTTGCAAGTTTAAATACAACTTCACTAATAGAGTCACCATTACATAGGTCTATACAAGAAATATCTGGCCCTTGCCATATTACACAATTAGAAGATATATTATCACATCCATTTGTGGTGCCGCTTGAGTTCGTTGGGATCATAAATGTTTTATTTTACTATAATGTACTGCGTTGTTGTAAACTATACATTTATAATATACAAAATTTTTTAAAACCAAACAAGTTAATGCCAGTTTTAAAAAATTTTGTAAACACTTATGAGAATAAAATTTAAGCTTTCTCTAAAGAAGTATCTTCTTTCTCAATATCAGATATAGTACCATCTTCAAGGCTAATATTAACTGAACCATATTTTGTCTCTAATGATTCACTTACAGTTTTCCATTCAGCTTGCAGTTCTGAATGTTTAGATACTAATTGATTCTTAACCAGCTCTGCATTACCAATATTCATTAGTAGTGTATTAATTTGGTTTTGAAGCTCTTTTACTTCAGTCAATTCCTTTGAAGAAATCTTTTTGCTTTTCTTTGCCATTATAATTGGTTTTTAAAATTTGTATACTTTTCAAAGATAATAATTTATTTTTTATTACCAAGGAAGATTAACAACTAAATTTGTATCAGGTAATAAATCTTTCTTAATTATATCCTGCATTCCTGTTATATAGTCATCCCGTAAGTACTTTATTAAAAATGTTTTTACTTCATTCTTAGATAAA
>Ga0233414_10000060_pt1 | contig 50534 bp, 53 predicted proteins | sample Na_anoxic_10_MG_FD_189020 | JGI IMG/M metagenome (GOLD analysis project Ga0233414, IMG submission 189020) | Seawater microbial communities from Saanich Inlet, British Columbia, Canada - Na_anoxic_10_MG | ecosystem: Environmental > Aquatic > Marine > Inlet | place: Canada: British Columbia... | reverse complement strand
CAGTTTCAAATATTATACTGAAGAAGGATTAATTGAACTGGTATGGGAAAAATGAAAGGCATTACTTATAATGAAATATACATGGAAGTTTCTGAAGAAGGGGTCATAATTTTTACTTTAGATTCTGGTGTGAAATATTTACAAGTCAAATAATCTTGAGGTGTAAAAAAATGAATATCTTTTTAGGATTGGGAAAGAGATTAATTATATGGTGGGTATTGTTAGCACCTGCAGTATGTTTAATGTACTTAGGAAGTCTGATGGAAGTTCATCAGTTCTATTATATGTTTGTGGCATCCATAGTGGGTGGAATTAATGTAGTGGCATTTATGGTTATTAGTGAAAGAAATGCAGAGATTAACATACTAAGAAATAGATTAAGGAAAGAGAGGGAAAAATGAAATTCTATCAAGGGGATTGCCTAAATATTTTACCACAATTACAAAATATTAATTTGATTGTAACTGATCCACCATATAATATTGGATGGAAATATGGTTCTAAAATAAACGATAGAAAGAAAGATTATCATAGTTGGTGTCTTGAGTGGTCTGAATTATGTTTGAAATCATTGGATAGTAATGGGATATTATGTATAATTAACTATCCTGAAAACAATAACATCCTTTATACTGATTTAATAAGAAAGGGTTATAATTTTGTTCAACAACTTATATGGAAATATCCAACTAATATTGGTCAATCTAAAACAAAATATACACGTTCTTATAGAACTGTTTTAATATTTTCAAAAAGTAAGAATTATAATTTTCATCCAGAAAAACAACAATACAAGAACCCAACTGATAAAAGGATTAAAAAAAGGATTGCACAAGGACACTTACCAACCCATTATGATGTGTTTAATATTAATCTGTGTAAAAACATATCTAAAGATAAAAAAAATAATGGGATAAATCAACTTCCAAGAAAACTTGTTGAATTATTGATAAAATCTTATTCAAATCCAAAAGATATTGTTTTAGATCCTTTTGTAGGTAATGGAACTGTAATGTTAATTGCTGAAGAATTGGATAGAAAAGGAATTGGAATTGATTTAAATGAATATGGGAGGGAAGAACAGAAATCATAGATTTCTGAGCGAGGTTTATAGAATGGAACTTAATGATATTGAACTGCAATGTTTACAAGAAAAAGCTAGAGAAAATGATTTTTTTAAAAGTTTGTTAGAGCATTATAACGAGTTTAAAGAAGTATCAGAAAAACAATATTTGTATATTGAAAAAATATCAAGGGCTAAAAAGGATATTGAAAAAAATAATAGTAAACTGGGCAAGTTTGTAAAGGGGGAAGAATGAAAAAAGAAATGGAGACAAAACAAAAATGGTAAGTTTAAAAAAGTATTATTCTGCTTTCAGTAAGAAAGAACTTGAATTATTATTATCAAAATTAAAGGAAGGGTGTGGCGAAACAGTAGATGGTTATGGGGATTGTTGGCATATAGTCACCAATAACCCAAAGTATTGTAACAAATGTAAACGTCGAATAAAAATTATAGAAGAAATATTATATGGAGTTTAAATTTAATAAAATAAAACTGAGGTGGAAGAATGAAAGGAAAAAGATTTTGGGTTGTAAGAATGATTGGAAGTTATGAAAGTAGTTGCTATTTTCCGTTTTGGGAAAAAAAGGAAGCTGAAACTTTTATTATAGAAAAGGAAAAGGAAAAGGATAATCAAAAACTTTTGAATAATAGTTGGTACGAAGTAAGCAAAAGAGAATATTGGATAGAAGAATATAAGGGAGAGCTTATGAGTCAGTCTTATGCTGAATAGTTCGCATAATGAGAGGGAAGAATGAAAGAATTTGATAAATTATTACTTGATGTGATGTTTCAGGCTTGTGGTAATGGAGAGTTTATAATAGATAATATGTGTTTAAGTGTTTACGAAGACGCTTGTGATTATCTCACAGAGCAAGGCTATCTCATAACCGATAATGGTAGAATATACAGACTTAAAAAACAAAATAAATATCTTAAAAAAAGAATAAGCAAATAAGAGTTTAAGAGGGAAGAATGAAAGGGGAAATAATTGAAAAGGAAGAACTATTCTGGGGAAAAATGGAAATAAAACCAAATTGTGAGAATTGCCAAAATTATAAACCAAAAGGGAATACTTGCCCTAAATGTGGTAATAATCATTGGAAAGGCAAATCAATTACTAAAACTATCCCTTCAATAGGAGTAGATCCAGAAAGAAAAGAGTATTACACTTGTTATTCTTGTAAATATAAATGGTTCGCATAATAACTAGGGGGAGAAAATGAAAACAATGATTTTGTATGCTATATTAGTTTGGGGGTGTGTGTTGGGAATGATAATATATACTGCATACAAAGATCAAAATAAAAAAGAAGAATGAAAGAAGAAATAATTGAAAAGGATGGGAAAAAGTATAAAGTGATTGAGATTGTTGAAGAAGATAAAGAACTATTCTGGGGAAAATATACTATTGAGAATATTGAAGAAGCTAAAAAGGATGGAAATTGGTTTATTAGATGTGAAGCTTATCGTATTCTTGGATATACTGAAGAAGCTAAAAAGGATAGAAATTGGGAGATAAGAAAAGACGCAGAACTGTTTTTCAAAATTAAAAAAGCAAGAGAGAAAATTAAGAGGGAAGAATAATTGTAATTCATACACAAGATGTAAAATAAAGAGAGGTAGCAAATGGCAAGTGACATTAAAAAGTGTAGTTATTGCAAAAATTATTGTCTGAAAAAAGAAATGTGGTCATCGTACTGTTGCGGAGATTGTAAAGGATTAGTTCAACAAAAAATTCTTGATCATGAAAGAAAAAGGGCAGCAATAGCTAAAGAAAGAATCCAGAAAGAATGGGATATAATAAATTCGAAAAATGAAAACGCAAACTAGAAAGTATCTGTTCTGTACATTAATAATTTTAATGGCAGTGTTTGATACAATAACTTTCTTGTTAAGCACGACAAAAGCATTTGAAATTAATCCAATATATCTGTTTACGGGAAGTTTAATCATTACAATCATAATAAAAATTATTGCACTTGTTACTCTTTGTGCGTTAATAATCAAATATAAAAAGTCTGAAACTATTCAGTTCATGTTAACACTTGCAGGGTTGTATCTTATCATTGGTCAACTACTTGGGGGGATAAGTAACATTAACACCCACTATGAACAACCCCTTGAATCTCAAGTGATGGAAACTCAACAAGCAGTACAAACATATTCATACATTACATTGGTACTGTTTTATTTTCCAATGATAATTAGTATAATAACATTTATGTTATGGAGATGGATGTTTCAAGAAAGGAGAGAAAAAAATGAGTAGCAAAAAAATGAGGAATTGTAGAACTTGTGGGAAAGATTGTTACGGATTTAGATGTAAAAATTGTAAAAGTATTGGGAAAAATAAAGGAGTTGGAAGATGGAAAATAAAGGATTAGAAGAGAGGTAAAAGAAAATGGCGTCAATAAAAGTATGTGATAGATGTAAAGCGGAAACTAGGAGTGAAAGTAATGTGAAATATACACATTTAGATGTGGTTAATGAAAAGATTGATTTGTGCAATCAATGTGCAGACTCTTTCAAAGGTTGGATGAACCAAGTTAATGCTAAAAAAGAGTTCTGGAAACAAGAACCGAAAAAAGATGAAAAAAAAGGATCGTCACTATTCGGGAAAATAAATAACTCTTTGGGGAATTTGACAAAAAATGCAAATGAACAAACTGGTAAATTGTTTTAATTTATTTTACCTTGTGAAATTGGTTGTCAATATTAGTAATAATATTGAAGGTCTTATTCAACCTTTCACTGACCAACACAAATGGTAATATGAAAATGACACCACAACCAGAATTTTATTTAACTTTCGTAGATGATACGTTTGCAGAATGTGTGGGAAAAGACATTAGGATTCATAAAGATTTGCCAATGGAAAATTTGCAACTGTATCAATGGGTACTTGAACATGAAAAAGGACATTTGAACAAAAATATTGTCCAAGATTTCATACATGACTTCAAAGATTTGTTTGCCATAAAAATGCAAATATCCAGTACCTTATTTCTCTTAAGAAGGCGGCCTATTTTGTACAAATACCTAGTTCCTTTTAGCTATAATAAGAGCACTAAAACATTAGAAGTAAATTATGTATTAATTGCATTATATTTGTTATATTTTATTGCAACAATATTGATCATAGAATTTTTAAGTAACTGGGTAATGAGTTTGTTTATAATTTAAAGAAAAAAAAATTATTTTTTTACTTTTTTAACAGAAACGTGCACTGCCTTATAATACTTTTTGTTTGCCCACTTATTCCATTGAGCGTTAGATTTCATATTCAGTTTAATTGCTTCTGCTCTAGTTCTTCCAGTTGCCCCACGAAAAGCTCTCCCTTCTGGTTTACCTTTATAAGTTAATTTAGTGTATGCTGCCCAAACCATTTTATTTCTTCCTCATGTGTCCACGTACCCGTACACGTTTCCGTGATCCTGGTACTTTTCTTAAATGCCCTTTAACTCTGCTTTTTTTCATTGTTATACCCCTTTTGAAATCCGATCGTTAACATTGTTAACCAAAGGTTTAGATTTTGCGTATGCCTTTTTAGCGTAAGAGAAAATAGTTTTTGCTGCCTTACTAGTTTTTTTGGCATACTTTTTTCTGGTTTTTTTATCTTTAAGTTTAGTTTTTAGTCCTTTCCACATTTTTATAATACCTAAAATTAAACGTGGAATGGGAAAGAGGGAAACTCAAACCCAAACCACGTGTCATACTAAGGTAGCAAGTAATGACTTTATTTTTTCAAGTAAAAGTATCCCAATACGATGAAAGCCAAAGCTACAACGATTATGATACCTATCCATGTTGGAACTGTTGAAAGTTTAGTTACAATATCACTTGTTGCATTGTATGCCGCACCACAGTTAGTGTAAAGAATATCTCCACCTATACCGCCAGTTAAGTTAGTACCACAAGCAGCAGCATTTGTTACTTGTGTGCTCATAAGTTCTGATAGTACGATTAAACCTACTGCAAGAACTACTGCTACAGAAACAATACCAAGAATAAAAGTTTGTAAACCGCCAACTTGTTTATTATTTTTCATTAATTTCATTTTATATTACCTCAATCTTTAACAAGTCGTTATTAAAAAAAAGAAAAAATAAGTAAGTCAAAAGACTTACTGCTTTGTATAGAAGAATCCTAATACGATGAAAGCTAGTGCTACAACGATTATGATTCCAATCCAAGTTGGAACTGTGGTTAACTTAGTTATGATGTCTCCAGTTGCATTTCCTGCTACTGTTGCACCTGCAACACCATCGTCAGCTACAGCTTGTAATTCTGCTAGAACGATTAAACCTACTGCTAATACTACTGCTACGGATACAATACCTAGAATAAAAGTTTGTAATCCACCTACTTGTTTATTATTTTTCATTAATTTCATTTTATAAATCCTCCGCCTATTGGCTAAGAAGAAGAAAAAGAAAAGTAATATATAAAGAAAATGGGGGGTGGTCGGTATGTAATAGGGTATTTAACCAGTTCGGTTAGATGCCCATAACATAGCGATACTTAACGGTACTAAGATCAATGCTATCCACCAATGGTAATCAGTGATAAGTAACATTGGCCGTAATAACATTGCACTTAATGCCACTGCCCAACAAGATACTGCGAAAGTTCCAATGGTGGGATAACCTTTACTTTTCAATGCAAAAAAGAAAGTACCAAATATCATCAACATAATAATTACACCTAGCCAACCATCTAAAAGTACATTGTTAACACCCTGGGCAAAACCTACCCAGTTGTTACTCATTGATATTTCAGATATATTATAGTATGACATTTTTATGTACCTGTTATTTTGTTTCTAAGGAAACTACTTATCAATATTAAAGCTATCAATACAGTTAACCCTGTAACTGCTAATGCAATAAACCTACTATCAATAAACAATCCGTCAACTACAGAAAGTTTTTCATCACCTTCCTGACCAAAAAAGATAGTTTTTACTATTGTTGGTGCACGATATATAATCGCACTTGTACGATAACCCATCTCTAAATCTACATCAGCAGTTGAACTGAAATCTGTGCCACTACTACCTGGACTTTGTTCACTTATGTCCACTAATAAATCGTTAGTTTCAGTATAGTTATAGTCTGCCATGTAAGTTGAATTTATTGACGTACTTGAATTGAAAGGAGAGTCCATAAATGATTCGTTGATTTCATTACCAACCTCAAAAAATATTACTGCTACGACTACGCAAATGAATATCCCTATCAAAATTTTTCCTATATCTATTGCCATATTTTTAACCTTTCAATTTTGCTATGAGCAGTCCGCCAATTATTATCAACGACATCAATGAAGTAATTGAAATAGGTATGAACCCTATTGCAAATGCAAATATAATAACAACTAAACTTACACTTACAATACCCACAGAACCAATGTCTGTCGCAACACCCATAAGTGATAGTAATAATAATAGTAACGGGAATAATGACAATGTGCCAAACCTATCAGAAACATCATCTCGGTAAGCCAAAATGTCTTGACCAACAGTATAAAAAGAATTTTCAGTGTTGGTTTCAATATATCCTATTGCTTGATAGCTTGTACCATTATCTGGTGCAGGAATAATATAATTCATTGAACCAGAAGCCCCAGTTTTTGTTTCTTCATACACCACACTTCTTCCAAACCCATTGATCTCATAAACTTTTAACATTGCATATTGTACCAACCCTGTATTGTCTAACCAATCAAATGAACAAGTCGCAGTGGTATCATTACATTGTACTAAAGTATAAATATTATTTATCTCTCGCCAACTTGCAAGAACATCGTCTTCCAAATCTATTGGTAAGTTTTTATCGTATGCCAAAATTCTTTGTACATCTGTGTTCAGTACAACAACATCATTATAAGTTACAACAAATTTATAGAACACATCTGCAAGTACCATCTTACCAAGTGCGTACCCATTTTCATCAGTTTTTTCTATCTCTACAACACGATATTCACCAAGTTCAGGGTAATATCTTAATATTTGAATATAAGCGTCTGGTACAACCTCACCAGTGTTAGAATTGTAAGCATAAAAAGTAATGTCAGAAGCTTTACTTGAATTAAGATTATACAAATTTAAAGTTGTAACACCAGTGCCATTTAAAGGATAATTGTTAAGGTAATACTTTCTATTAGCATAATCCTCACCATAATATTCCATGATTGCATTAGCAATATAAATTGATTCGTTAGGAGATACACACAAACTATAATTTGAACCACCTTCAAATCTTACACTATAATTAACGTACCTGCTAATACTTTCATGCCAAACATCAAAGTCAGCATTAATAGTAGTAGTAACATATTCGGTTTCATTTCCTTCTTCATCTAATGTTAAAATGTTCAGTGCAGGTGTCCAACTAGGTTGATCCGCACAATCAGCAACAGAGATTTGGTGTACTGTTTGATTGTATGTGTCAGTAAATTCTGAATAAGGGTTGTAAGTTAAGTTCCAATACATCGGAGTTAAATATGAAGTTTCATTAACTAAACCAAGATAAGGTGTTGCCATACTATATGTATAATTCCCATAATACCCTGGTGCACTATTTTCTGTTGAAGTGTAACTTGTATCATTAAAATAAAAAGTTGCAGGACTTAAAGTTGTTTTATTTTCAGAGTACATAATAACTTCATAAACATTACTATCACCGTTCCATGTTTCGTTTAAGTAAGTGAAATCGTATTGCATTGAATAGTTCATGTTATCTAATGTAAGGTTTAACCATCCAACACTGTCACTAGCAAACACGTAAGGAACATCACAATAACCATTACCATCATGAGTACAACTGTTCAAATAACTGTTAGTTGCATTAACTAATGAAGTAAGTGTGATTGTACCGTTCATACTTCCTGCCGATCCTATACCATCGTACCTTGCACCAGCACCACCATTATACAACTCTTGTATTGTTTGATTGTTTATATTTTCATTAAAGAATATAAATTCATCATAATGTCCAGTAGTATAATCTAAATAACCACCATTAAATCTTGAACCTATTGGAAATTGAGTATTATAATCAAATACATTTGCAGAATTAAACAGTTCAGCCTTGTAAACTCCATCAATATATATTTCAAATGTACCATTATCTAATCTGTTTAATACTATATGGTGCCATGCACCATCTTGAACATTAACACCAGAACTTACACCCACACCAGCATCACCGTTTGCTTGAACAGAACAACCTAATGTTCCAGCATCATAACACCATACTTGATTACCACCAGCAGATTGACCACCTAAATGATAATCAGTACCCGTAGTTGCAGTACTTGTATTGAACCAATAACTAATAGCAAAATCTACACCGTTATATGTTAATGGGAAATTTACATAATCACTTGGAACAAACTCAAAAGCTTCACCTAAAATACCAGTGTAACCTGTGGTAGCACCATTGTTAGTACCATTATTTTGTCCGTCAGTTAAATCTGTTACAAGTTCAACATTATCAAAACTGAAATATACTGTTGCATTTTCTATTGAAGAAGCATTTACGGTCTGATAATCAATTGTACCGTCTGCACCAACATCAATTGTAAAATTGATCAAATCATCAGCAGTTGATAAAGTAATACTTTGATTAAGTACTGACGAATATTTTGACATTTCAATATTAAACGTCTGATCAGTATCAGCATATCGCCAATGCATCTGCTCTTCATATAAACTTGCACTTAATATACTAGATTGTACTTCTGTCCACGCACTGCCATCCCAACAATCAATACGATTATTGGAAATACCAAATGGACATGCTTTATTTATAGTATAAACAAATTGTAGTTCTGATTGTTGTAAACAACTGTCAGGGATTGTCCAATTACCACCAACTTTAGATTCATATAAACTTTCATTAGTAATCCCAACGGGGATAGTATAATTAACATAAGCCACTCCTGGATTATTACAATCATCAACAGACATTAATGTACTAAAATCATTATCCGTAAATAGGTTGGTATCATTCAAATTAATAAATGCATAATCTGTACCATTAAGTACAGTAGTATAATTAGAAGTTCCACTGAAATATACCTGTTCAAAACTGTCACCAGTATCCCAAACATTTTTATCGAAATTCCCATAAAATCCAGTTTGAGTTATTGCAAAAGCTAGAGTTACCATCATTAATAAAAGTACTGGGAAAATTAATAGTTTATTGAATTTCATTATGATAATCCCTCTCTTGCTTTACCATACATTACCACTGTGGAAACCATAGTCACAAATGCACATATCCAAGGTAATTTTTGCATTATGAACTGGGTATTACTCAAATCATTACCCCATTGAGTCATTGACTCGTTAAATTCACCAGAGTCTATTACTTCACCATAAAAGTTTGTAAGTAATCCTGCAACAAATACCAGTATGACTATCCCAAACACGTTAATGAACATAAAGGCGGGATGAGCAGGTATTAAAAAACTAGTTATCAATAATATTATTGTTAATGATATTACAATGAACACCATTGCATAATCAAAAGTTGCCCAAGAATTTCCTACTTGTAAAAGCACGTCAGCAGATTCGTTAGTGTGCATATCACCTTCAACCATCGCAGCATCTACAGAGAATAAAATATGTTTCCCTACAAGGATTGATAATCCAACAACAAAGATTGTTATCAAAAGTGCTATAATAGAATTAATCTGTGCTTTTTTACTTTTACTTTTATACTTATGTTTTATAATTCCCATTCTGTCTTCTTTCGTTTTCTTCTTGGGTACATTAAATCATCATCTTTATACCTTTTGATAAGTACACGTAAAACGTCAGGTCTAGTAACATTACTAAACCCTGCACTTTTCCATGCAAGTTGTATAGTTTTAATCTCCTTATCAAGTTTATCGTCTATCTCTACCTTTTTCCTCATCTTTCAATCCTCTCTGGGCTTGGGTCGTCAAGGTTTTCTTTCTTTGGTCTAGTTTTCATTAATACTTTAAACATTGTCCAAACAACATATATTATTAAAGCAAAAAATAATATTAAACTTATAGTGAAAACTTTCCATAATGCATCTTCAACAACCACATCTAAATATTGTGCAAAGTTTGCTATCATTGCAATACCAAACACAGTTGATAATCCTGTCAATAGCAAGAACGCAAATTTCAATCCATTTTCAAAGTACCAAGTACAAAATGCAAACAATCCCATCAAACCCATAATGAACATTATTACTGGTATCATTACCAAACCGTTAGAATCACCTTCCAAGATTTCAATGTTCCATGTTTGAGATATTGTGTCAACAGTATCTTCTAAAATAACTTCGATAACAACTAAATCGTAAGGATAATAATCACGTGAATCTAATGTAAATAAGGTCACGTTAGTAAAGTTTTGTAATATACCATTAATGTACCATTCACTTACAACATCCCCATCAGGATCATAAGTTATCTCATAAGAAAAATGCATTTTTCTCGGTTGAGTTAATGTTATGCTAGTATTCAATGGTGTAAAAGTTGCATTAAAAGGACTGTTTAACGTGGTAACATTTTCTGATTGATACCAATCACCCCAATGATCCCCATACCCACATCCAATTCCAGGATGAAACCTTGCATACACAACATCTCCCACTGTATAAGTTCCGTTCCATTCGGTAAGAACTTCTGTACCATTAACGATAACCTCATTAGTGCTGGTCAAATGGTCAAGTACACCATTAACCCACCATTCATACTCAATCATCCCATTACAATCATCCATACTATCATTAAACAAAAATGTTGCATTAGCATAAATCATGTCTATTGCAGTAATATTATCAGGAAATATTTCCCAATTAACCAGATAAGGTTCATATATTTTGTATGCCGTTAAAGTCATATTTGGATAATATATAGGTTCACTTTCTACATCAGGATTCTCTATATCAAGAACTACTTGAACACACATACCTTCCTGTTCACTGAAACTATAATTTCCACTACCTAAATAACTTGCATTACTATAAGAATAACTAGGTAAATCTGATAGATTACCAGCTTTGTATAACATTTGTAATATACCAGTATCGTTTTGAAACACAGAATTTAACCATATGTTCCAATATGCCGAAGTATCATAAGTGTCTGCACAATAAGGTTCACTGGTATAATTCCCCTCAGTATAATGTTTGAAAAAATTACTTCTAGTATTTTGATATAATAAATTTATTTCTTCAAGTGATAGTTCTCTGTTCCAGCTTCTATACTCATCAACTAAACCGTGATAATCATTTGCAGGTCCACCATTATTATACAAACAACCTATACAAATTCTTTCATCAGGAGTAAATGTAGTGTTAAGAGCATAAAAACTATCATTTCTTACTATTGTAACTCCTGCATCTTCAACACCATCAACATAAAGTTTAATATCCCCATTGCCAAAAGTACCACATATAAGATGCCATTCATTATCAAAAACAGGGATTGAACCTAGTATCTCTTTGTATAATGTTTGGTTACCATTTTCTGCCAATCTGTATTTAATATATTCTGATTTTCCATTACCATTCATTAACCATTGCCTTGTACTATTCCCATAATCAAATTGAGACATTAAAGCTTGTGCGTTACTTGTACCATTTTGTGATTTTGTCCAAATGCAGTTAGTCATACTATCATTTGCATCACTGAACAAATGTGGGTGTGCGTCTGTGTGTACTTCTGAGTTTGTACCGAAAATCATCTCTCTAGAAAAACCATATTTAGCGTCACTACTTCGTGAACCATAAAACGATGTACCATCAACACCTAATGCACCATAATCAATAATGTTTGTTAAGTGTCCACCATTTTCATTAAAAGTATAATATACATTTTCATCACCTAACATATAAGGTGGATCAATTAAAAATTCGCCAATTTGTGTTGAGTTTAAATATTCTCTGTAAATGTAAAGTTCATCAATTGTACCATTAAAAGTATCACTACCACCTACCAATCCACCAATTGCCATTACTTTATTACTAATCTGTAAAGGAGTAGTAATTGCAAAATTGTCCTCATCAGCGTTTACTTGCAATAAAATATTGTTAACCCCAAAATCATAACTTACTGCAACAAAAGTCCATTCGTCAAGAGTTAAAGGCGTTGAATGACTTACTACTTGTGTACTTCCACCATCAGTAATATGTAATTGTAATTCATTAGCAACATTGGTTTTAAATTGGAAATTTCTATCTGCCCAAGCACCACTATAACCAACAATAGTATTAGTTTTATTACTACTTAACTTTATTCTTGCCACGATAGTAAAAGATTCTTCCAAATCTTCGTTAAGTTCTGTGTCATTATTGATAGAAATTACTTGGCTGCCATTAAGATAAATCCCTTTACCTGAATAACCATTAACATTTGTAAATTCAGTAGAATTAAAATCATTTGCAAAAGTAGAATTGTCCACTTGATAACTTGTACTTTCTGTAAAATGATACGTTGCTACGTTCATCCAATCTAACCCTAAGCCTTCTGGACTGATAGTTGTTTGGTAATGTGTACCATTCCAAACATTTTCTGTTATTGTCCACTCTGACCAGTACGGTGCAATGAAAGTATATTCACAACCACTACCTTTACTTATCGTAGCAGTTTCGTACCATACATCATTATGAAACACTATTGGGTTGTTGTAACAAGTACCTTTAAAAGTTATTTCTGCTGTAATATTAAGTTCTGGATATGTATCTGTATCAATAGCAACTTTGTTAGGTGAACTAGAATGTACTCCTGAAGTTAACTCTCCCCAAGTATGCCCTAAGTCATCCATATAATCCCTATCAACTTCCATGTTAAAATCTACGTCTGTTGAATGGTAACTTAAAGTTTGGTAATCTTCTGCACATACAACTAATGAAGATAGAATTAGAAATAAAGAAAAGAAAAATACAAGTCCAATTGATTTAATTTTGTTGTTCATTTTATATGCCAGTTAATTGGTCTGCAATTTGTTGTATCGAGTTTGCTACCGCTTCAGTTTGCCCCATCGCTTGAGTGATTGTATCACCTGCAAAACTGTAACTGAAATATAACGCCACAATTACAAGTACTATAATTCCACCTGCCGCAATAAACACACCATACTTTGTTAAAAAGTCTTCACGTAAAGCGTAAATCTTTTGTCTTAACTCAATCGCATTAATTCTCATCATGTCAACGTCATAATCAATTGTTGACAAGTTTAATTTCCCTACTACACGAGTGTCAACGGGTGCATAAATAAATTTTTCTTCAGCTTCTCGAGTACCCATACTCTTAATTTCATTAAGAGCATCTTTGACATAATTAATTATACCTTCTCTGTCAGTGTTAAGGTTAATTTCTCTGTTTAAAGGAACATAATCTTCACGTACCCTGATATAATTAACATATTCCTTACCTTTGGTTTTGTCACATATTTCCTCGGGGGGTGGTAAAACTTGTTTCCTACGTTTCTTCAATTGGTAAATTGTTTGTTTACCTTTATTGATTTTCTTTGCAACAATCTTGTCTGCACCGACAAGAGATAATTTCCCATCAGCTTTAATTTCCCATATGTTAACTTGCCATACTCGTCGCATTTTCACGACGAATAAGTAATATGATAATCCTATAAGTAACCCACCACCGCCAACTAATAAAATTAAGTTTCTTACGATAGGAATTCCATACAACATTAATGTGTTCATATCTACTGCCATTTTTTACTTGCTACCTCTTTATTTTGAATTTAATAAGTTCCACGTGGTTTGAAGAACGCACCTAGCATATTTTTCATCATACCATCTTTCCTTTGCCCATCATGAGCATTAGTGAAACTTTCTTGAATTAAATGTTGTTTAGTGAAAAATTCTCGATAACCATTACCTCTCGCACCCATTAAGATTGCCAAGATTTTCGATTCAATTTCGTTTGCTATACGTGGGATGTCAGTTTTCTTTAAACCAAATTCTTTATATCTGATACATAAACTGTTCCATACAACTGTTGTTGCTTCACGCATAATATAGTTCATGTGTTGTTCATCCATACTAGTAACCACAAACACCGAATTAATGTAAGAGTCAATCAAAGATATTGCCCAAGAAATACCACACTTGTTCATTATTTCGTTTGAACCATTTTGTTTTTGCCACTCGCCTTTAGTATGGTCAAATATGTGGCCACTCCATAAGTATCTTAATGGTTCAACCATATCTTTTCTAAACGAAAATAAACCTTTCATAAAAGATTCATCTTTAGATATTGTCTTAGAACCTTGCATTGGATGAGGTAAATCTTCATCATCATAATATTGTTGACGTTGTAAATCCTCGTACCTTTCTTGTTCGTTTTTGTAAACTTCCATTTATTTTGCTACCTCAATAAGTTTTTTGTGAATTTATCAATTGAACCAAATGGGTTTTTCTTTTTACTACTTTTCTTTTTACTTTTCTTTTTACTACTTCTTTTCGTTGTTTTCTTTTTTGTTTGTCCAAACACGTTCCCAGAAAACAAGTTCATATTATTATTAGTTTTAAACCCGCCAAATGATTGTGAAAAAATGTCTTTCTTTTTAGTTTTTTTAGATTTTGTAGTTACTATCATAGGCCTTATTTCTTGACCAGAAAATAAACCACTAGTTTGTACTGTACCTTTTTGTGCAGTAATACCAAATGCTAATGCATCAAATGAAGGTAAATATCCAAACTGCCTTTTCTTACTACCTTTCCCACTTCCAGAACTTGCACCGAAAGGTAAAAATAAACCAGAAGCATATTTTGTTGGTGCTACGAAAACTGGCACATCAACATAAGTTTCTGTTGGGGTTTCTGCGAAAGGGTCTGTTTCTGTTGGAGTTTCAGGTAATGGATCAATTTCTGTTGGGGTTTCAGGTAATGGATCAATTGGGATTATTGGGTCTGGGTCTGTACCAGTTGGGATTCCTGGGTCAGGATCGGAAGGAATTGGATCAGTTGGAGTTTCTGAAAATGGGTCTGAACTGGTTGGAATTGGATCGCTTGGTAAAGGTTCTGTAGGCAAACCTGGTTGACCAATAAAATCTTCAGTAAATGTACTTGTAGTTGTTTTTGTTTTTGGTGGTTTTTTTCCACCATCTTGAGTTTCAATACCAATAAGTGCTTCTGTTGCAGTCATACCTGGAACTTGTTCTTCAGTTGATAATGTAAATGTGGATACTGTTGGTTTTCCTTTGGTAGGTTGTTTGCCACCAATATTGACTTCTTCACGAGTAATTGTTGGAGTTGTTACTGTACGGCCACCAATTCTTGCAACAGTTTCAACACCCTCTTTAGCAAGTAGATCACCCACTGGTTCGTAAGGGTCAGTAATATAAACTAGACCTCTAATACTTTGACTTAATTTTGATGAAAATACTCCTGCTGCTGGAATAGCACCACCAATAACTCCTGCAGTAACACCACCTACTGCACCAGAAATTGCAATATTACCATAATTCCTGTTTTCATACCTTCCACTTTGCTTCGACATCTCAGTTGCAACACCCTCTGCAACACCCGCTTTAGATATTTGGAAACCTGTTTTAAAAAATATGTTCCTTACTGCTTGATTAGTAGTCACATAAGTTGAACCACTTTTGAAAGCACCAGAAACAAATTTTTGTCCTAAAAGTTCAGAACCAATATTTGCACCAATAACACCACCTACTTCACCATATAACCCTGCTGCACGTTGCCTTTCAGTTGCACTTACCGCAGATTTAAGTTCTTGGCCAGTAAGACCTTTATTTTCATAATATTCTGTAGTACCTTCTTTGAATGATTTTCTGTCACCAGCAATGATAGGCACTCCTGGGATTTCTTGAGTTAATCTAGTGAACCAATTACCACCAAGTGCTTCTTGTTCACTCGCATAACCTGATTGCATTGCTTCTGTGAAAGTTTCGTCTTCTCGAATGTAAGTCTTTTGGTCTTCTGGTGCTACAGAATAACTAGCTTCAAGAGCAACTTCTGTACCTGCTTGTGCACCCAAACCTAATTGGGATGTTCCCCTAACTACTCTCAACCCACTTTTAACTGTTTTTCCAATTATACCAATGGTAGCAGAATCACCAGGGATAGGAGTTATTGCTGCAACAAACATTGCAGTTTCTAATGGGTTATCTTTAATTTGTGTGCCAACTCTTCTGTAAGGATATGTTGCACCTTTGATTGCTGCTCCACCTAATGATTGACCTTCAACATCAGCCATAAATTTATCACCTTCAGCTTTTGCTTTTTCAACACCAGACCTTGCAATTTTTCTATAAATGAAAGTTCCACCTGATAATGGTGATTCCATGGTTTCTTCTTTATATTCTGTGAACAAATCTTTTGCCCCAGTAGTAAAAGGTAATACAGCTTCTCTTAATGCTTGTCTTTTAAATTGTGAATATTCCTGTCTTCCAGCTACTATCCAACCCCATACACTTTTCTTTTCTGGTGCTTTTGACATCATTGATTCAGAACCAGTTTGTGCTGCGTAAGGTGAATCTACGAATGAGGAATATGAACTGTATTCTCCTTGACCATCCAATCTTTCTTTAGTAGAACTGGGGGTTGATTGTAATTGCCTATCAGTTGAAGAAGACATTGTTTGTAATTGTTGAGTTTTAGTCTGGGTAGTTAAAGTTTTATTATCATACTGTTCTTGTGCTTGTTCTTGCCTTTGTTCTCTTTCTTGTTGTAATTGTTTAGCTTTAGAAACTGCTTTTTCAGTATATTGATCTTGTAGTGTGGTTGTTGGAACTTCTTCTGCTGCTACTGTGCTTGAACTTCTTCCACCATTAGACCTTCTCGCAATTGTTTGTGCACTTGATACTACTGCGGATTGTTGTGCTTGATCCATCCCAGAAAGTTCTCTTTGCCCTTCTCTTTGAGCAGCAGGATTCTTACTAGCAAGTTTCTCAGAAGTACTCATGCCACCAGAAACATAACCAGAAGAACCAGAAGATGAACTTGAAGAAGATTGATTTACCCCAGTATTTGCATTTGCAATTGATTTTTGAGTTTTTGAAGAACTGGAAGATGAACTAGAAGAAGATTTTTCTGCTCTAACATCTGCTGGATTTCTTGTTGCCCTCACCATCTTTTAGATTAAACTTTAATAAAGTTTAAATACTATTTAGTATTTTGGTTTATAAAACTTGTTACAAAAATAGAAAATTTTATAAATACCTCTTTCTTTTTTTTTCTTGGTAGCAGGTGATAATGAAGCATGTCTTGGACTCCTTTTAATATGAATGTAAGCTGGTTGGAAAAAATCAGCAGATTGATTGACTTATATATGTTCTCTCGTTTCACTGACGATTTTGATTCAATGTTCATGGCAATAGATTCTCTTGACCTTATAACTTCTCCTAAAATAGGTAATGATGACATTAAAACTAAACTTGAATGGTTAGAACGTAACAAAGACAGTTGGTGTGTTAAAGATGATGTTGGATGTAATATAAGAGAAAATAGGGAACATAAAAATATTATCAGAAAAAGGTTTAGAGAATGTTTCAAATTAATTCTTAAAAGGTTAGATGATCAAGGAATACTTACAAGATTAAAAGAAGACCCTGCAACTGCAATGGGGAAAATGGATGCATAGAGGTAATATAAAATGGTACAAGTACACACAGATATAGAATTTACAACTAAACATGGGGTGAAACATCCAGGGTTTTATATGGATAACACTTTAAAGTTAAATATTGATAATTATTTGATTAAAGGAGTTGAAAGAAAGTTTGATGGGGTAATGTTATTTACTGGGATTGAAGGTGCAGGAAAGACTACTCAAGCTTGTACAATAGCAAAATATGTTGATCCCACATTTCCAGGGCCAGTTATTGAAGGCACTAATTGGAGAAGAACTGACAGAATAGTTTTTACTAATCAACAAATTATGAATGCAATTGATACTGCTAAGCCTGGTCAGGCAATAGTAATTGATGAAGCAGTACTTTCAATGTCATCACAAGATTTTAATAAGGAAGTACAGAAAATCTTGGTTAAAAAGTTTGTTACAATCAGAAAGAAAAGATTATATATATTTGTAGTAATTCCATCAATTTTTATGCTTAGAAGATATTTTGCTATATTTAGAACTAGAGCTTTATTACATGCAACAGTTAAACATGGGATTGATAGAGGTTTCTTTAAGTTTTATTCTTACGATACTAAAAGGCAATTATTCATTAAAGGTATTAAAGAATTTAATATGAACTGTGTCAAGCCAGACTTCCAAGGAAGGTTCGTTGATACTGAACATTACTTCTTTGATCCAGTTGAGTATGATAAGAAAAAAGAAGCTGCAATTATACAATTAACTGAAGAACCTGAAAAGAAGAAAGAGAAGTTGAGTGGGATTAGACAAACTATAAAAGACCAACGTGATGAGTTGGTGTTCACTTTGTTCAATCAAGAATGTATCAAGAACCCTAAATATTCTTATACTCATTTTGTTAAACATTTAAATAATAAATTCAGATACTTTGATAACATTTCTGATGAGTTTATTGGGAAGATTATAAGAAGAATGAGAGAGGATAAAGAATAATGGGAATTACATTTTTAGGAATAGCCATTGCGGTCTTATGCGGTTGGGCTACCACCCAACTTGCGAAGACATTGAAAAAGAGTCAACTCCTTGGGTTCACCATCGGATTCTGTTTTGGTTTATTTGGTCTTTTAGGTTATATTATCTATTATATTGCCATAACTCGCAAAAAGTCTAAAGGAAAGTTGCGAAATTAGGGGAATATTCCCCTTTTTTTCCTCAGATTCTCCAACCACCCCTACCAGTTATTGTTACACTCCTTCTTATAAGCCTTGCGGTATTCATCGAAAGTTTAATATAGTTTCACTTTAATATGCATTAAATTGGTGAATTGATATGACAATAACATTGAAGCGGACACACATATACAGACAGATGTATGATGAGGTTCTGGAATGGGCAGAGTGGGAGTTCCATACTAATAATAGTAGAGCACCAAACGGCAAACCATTACACTTGAACTTCCCTGCAGCATTAAAAAAATGGGTTGAAAGAAAATGAAAAAAGAAAATATTTATTATATTGGGTTCATGATCCATATTATTTGGTTAAGGTTTTTGGGATTAATATCTTACAAGGATTATAAGGTTGGTTTGAACATTGTATTATTAATGTCTGAACTAGGATTGACAGTAGAAGAATCGCTTAGTTTAATGGAAAGTAACAAATATGAAGATGTTGCCAAATTTGTAATGGTGAAAGGATGATCCCAATAGACACTGAGAAATTTAAGCAGTACTTAAACGTAGAGTACACCAACAAGAAAACTATAAGGAACTACCTATTAGCAGAAAAAAGGTTTAGGAATATGACCAACGGAACGTACCTTGACCAAGATGCAATTGATACTTGGGTAAATTTTTCTAGGAAAAAAAATAATCCATTGAATTTTGGATTCATTAAAGCATACATTAGGTGTTACGATCCAGACCAAGTTAATAGGTACGAAATTAAAAAAACTAGGTCAAGGAAATATAAACCTGCAAAGTTGCACAGATTTATAGAAAAGGATATTATTGATTATCTAATTGATAAACTGTCGCCAAAACTTTCGCATATGGTAAGACTTATGTTTGAAACTGGGTTAAGAAGAGAAGAAATACTTAACATCCAAGTAAAAGATTTAAACTTAATTGATAGGGAAATTGTTGGAATTGGTAAAAATAATAAACAGTTCAGAGTAAGGTTCAGTCCAACAACTAAGGATTTACTCTTAGAATGGTGTATGAGCAATCATTTAAGGAATGATAATAAAGTGTTCGAGTTTTTCAAAAAGGGAACGAAGATACCTTTAAAGAATCAGGAATGGCAATTCTGGTACGAGTTAAGGAAACAATGTGAAAGTTTCGGTGTGCATGGTGTACATCCACACAGAATTAGGCACTCGTTAGGATATTTCTTAAGAGCAGATAAAGGGTTCGATTTAGAACAGGTTAGAGTTAAATTGAGACACAGTAATCTTGAAACTACAAAGATTTATGCATCTGCAACAGAAGACGAAATTGCAATGAAAGAAGATAAAGAGGTATTTGATTGATAACACCAATAGATGCAACAGGGATTGACCCAATAGTACCATTAACTATAATTATAATAATTATAGTGTTGTTTTCATGGTTTTATGTTACTATAAAAAATAAAGGGGCTGAAATATGATTGAATTAATTCAAAGTTGGATTTGGAATATAGGTGGATTTTTATTTACTATTGTGTTAATCTTTACTTTTTTGGCATGGATTAGTAGTTATGCAGTAAACAGATTAACTTTATGGGTAGATAATGATAAGAGAAAATATTTATTGTATTTTATTAAAAACAAAAAACAGATTATAAAATATATAGATGATAGAGAAAAAAAAGAACAAAAAAATTAATTGTGGTATAAAAGTTTCCCGCTTTTACTTTTTACATCAATCAAAGTATAATATGCTTTTTTTCCCTTAGGAGCTCTTTTATCTAAACTAGGTGCTCTGCTTATTGTTATTTTTGCACCATAAGGTGTAGTGTTCTTTAATTGTTTTAATAAATCTTTTCTGCTTTTTGCATATTTGTAAGTTCCTGCCATTTTAGTATCACCCCTTAATTTTAATTTGTTAAATAAATGTTAAATGATATATAAACCTTACTATTTTAATAGATATATTTAAAATGGGTTAAGGGAAAAAATCTAAAACCCCATCTTCAAAAATTCTATTTTTACCTTTTCTTCACCAATTTTTCCGATTCTAAATAAATTTGTCATTTTTTACCTCTTTTTTATATTCTTAAAACTTTTAATCAATTCTTACAAATTTTAAGAAAAAGGGTAAAATTAATGTAATTTATGTGAGTTATGTAGTACTTTCTACTTATTTTATCTATATAAGAAATAAAGTTAGAAGTACTACATAAACAACATTTTTTACATTAATTGATTTTCTCATGAATTATACCTCTTTCATCGATCTCACAATTAGGGGAAAACCCCGTATTTTTAATTAACTCTTCCCAGCCATGTTTGAGGGATAACCCATCAACCCAGTATGTGGACTCACTATCCTTGGTGGTTCTCATTGAGAAAAAGCCCTCTTCGTTCAAGATTGAAGTGAACTCTTTCCTACTTACTACCCTTTTCCTATTCTTTAATAGATACTTAACAAAAGCATTGTATAATTTGTTGTTTTGCACATATTCAGCACCGTTCACATAACAGAACTTTTCTAAAAAGAAAGGTAAGGGGTTACTTGCCATAATATACTTCTTTCTACGTTCTTCAATACTGCCTTGATTAGTAAACTTACCATTTTTTAATAGTTTGGCTAATGTGAAACAACATCTTCTTGCCAAGTTGTGATATTCTTCCTCTGGGATAGTTGCCACAATGTCTTTCCCTTCTTTGAACTCATTTGGAAAGTCAATTATCATCCATCTACGATAGAATCCATCAGAAGTGTCTAAACTTGATGGTAAACTGTTACTATTAATTACTATCTTGGCATAATTATAATCATCAAAAGGGTTTTTTTGTTTGAACTCATAGCCAATTAAATCGCCACCAGACAACTTTTTTAATAGTGAGGTCTTAGCCATCATACCAAAATTAGTTTCACCCAAGGTGCACACAAGCTTCTTATACAGCTTAGCAGATTCGAATCTATTGTCTATCAGTTGATCAAGCTCAGTTGAAGATATATTATTACTGCCAATGAACTTTTGTACAATCTTTTGAAACTGACTCTTACCATTTCTACCAGAACCTACCAAACAGAAGATTAAGTGTATTGGATAATCAGCAACACAACAGTATGCAAGAATTTCGAATAAAGTTTCAACATTTTCTTCGCCAACCCAATCTTTGAACAATTTTTCTATTGTTGGACACATTTTGGATTTGCCAAGTTTCCAAGGAATAGGATTGCAAAAAAAGTATTTTGGAGATACTTCTGCGGTTTCTTTAGTTGTATAATTGTAAACCTTGTCACCAAACTGTACCCACTCTTTTTTTGGTGTTCGTGGGATGTTAACCCTGCCTACTTGTTTGAAAGCTTCCAAGTAATTACTTTTAATACCAGCAGTGATCAACTGACCACCAAAATTCAGTTCGTGGTCAATTTTTACCAGAACATCAGTTTCGTCAACCATTTCCCAGCACATCAAGTCTTTGTTCCAGAACCAAAATAGTTTAGCTTTATCATAAAAGAAGGGTGTCATCTGATGTAATGCTTTAACATTATCAGCATAATTGTCTAACCTTAACAACGCAGTTGCTAAACCTTTACGTTCATCAGTAGCTTCTGCTATAAGCCCACCCTCAAATAAACTATAGCTTAGGTCTGTGAACCCTTGTTCATGCAAATATTTTATGGTTTCTTCACAATCCTCTAATGCAACTTTTTTACTTTCACTATATTTTAACATTAACCCTACTCTTGCAAACTGTTCTTCAGAATATTTGGTGTCACCCCTAATCATTTGATTAAATGAAGGATACTCAATATAAGATTTAAATTTCGTATAAATATTTGTCGCACTAATATTCCCTACCTTTTTCAACACACTCATTTTTAACATCCTCTCCTCTTTTTTTCATTGCCCAATATTCTTCACTAGCTTTTCTTATTAAAGCTTTATCAGTTGACATTAATTCGTACCAACCCATTTTTGTCACCTTTCTTTTCAATATTTTTATTGTATCTTGCAATCCAACTCCTAACTTTTTCAGAAGCACAAGTTTCTTCATCAGTACAATTTTTCAGAAACAAATTCCACCCTTTATCTTCAACAAATAAAGATATACGTTTTTTTACCATGGCAAACAAGGAAAGGAGTAACGTATATAAACATTTCTCATAACTTAGAAGTTATAACACCAAAAAGTGAAAGACTACTTTCCAGTTAAAAAAAAAGTTTATATACTTTGTCTCATTACCAAATTGTTATGGTAGATTTCAAAGAAATTATTGATGAAGACCCGAAACTTAAAAAGTTACGTGAGGAAAATTTCCTTCTATTTATCCAAGTTTTTCAAGAGAAAGATAAGGTAAGAAGGTTAGAAGAACTCAGAAGGATGCAAATAAAGTGAAAACGATTGAATCTATCGGGTGGCAAGTAGTGTACCCAACACATAAGAGGACAAAGGATGGAAACAAAACAAATTACGCAAGAAGCGTTAGTTAAAGAGATGAGTGCGTTAAAAGTAGATAACAATGATTTAAGAGTAAAGTACAGTGTATTGAAAGAACAGATTAACTCTTTAAGAAGTTGGATTGTCCAGATAGAAAAAAGGTATGCACTACCAGATTTGCCAAAAAGATGAAAACAAAAAAAGTTTCATACAGCCATATGGCTCATAAGGAACAAACAAAAATTGGAGAATATAAAAAAATGGAAGAAAAAATTACTGCTACAATGCAGAAAAGTATAAGTTTTGAAAAACCTAGAATACCAGAAGGATGGTATGATTGCGAGTGCATAGAAGTAAAAAAGATTTCTGATGGCCAGTATGGTGAAAGAATAATTATTGTAAGTCGAATTGAAGAACAAAAAGTTGATCTTGGAAAAGTTGTTTATTTAAATTTGCGTGAAGGTACTGCAGCAACAGAAGTGATTCAAGCATTTGGAATTAATTTTGTTGAAGGAAAAGAGTTTGATTTTTCTGAACTTATAGGTAAAAAGGCAAGAGCAGTAGTTGAAGATTATGAATATGTACTTGACGGCAAAAAGAAACATGCAAGTACAGTTTCTAAATATAAGAAACTTAATCAGACAGAAGTGGAACAGGTAAAGTAAATGTCAAATTTATCTGAGGGTGAAGAAGAACTGGGTATTGTTTCATGGTGGAAACAGTTACTTCCAGAAAATAAAAAAAAGGTGATTGTAGCATTTACTATGATAGGATTTATTTTTTTACTTTTCTTTTCTCTTGGATATTATTTTGCTTATGAAAATTGTACCACTGAATGTAATGTGTTCATACAAGATAATTTTTATAATGAAAGTCAAGAAAGAAGTTGGGCATTAGACAATAATGATGCTCCCGACATTAAATTAAGAATTGGAGAGGTAGCTAATGATGAGTAATGAAACTAAACAAATGATTAAAGCGATCAAATCAGAACATCTTGAAAAAAGTAACCAATATTACAATTTCTTTTTAGCTTTCCTTGGAATATTTGTTGTTGACGTACTAATTATCTTACTTGTACGGGGAAGTAATATGACAAGTGTTGCATGGATTGGTATATGGTGTTTAATTGTTGCAATGGCATTAACTTTTAAATTTGCATGGGATAATAAACAGATGGCAAAAGCAGTTACAAACTTTATGGAAGATAAAGGATTGAAGTAATGGCAAAAAAAAGTTTAACAGGATTTATGGAATGGTTACTGACCACACCAGAAGCTTATAGTATCTTGCTAATGACCAGTGCAATTGTTACTGCACTATTATTTACCACCCTCTTAGTGTTATCCCTCATATTTGGTTGGGCAGGATTATTTAAATTAATTTTTGGTTTGTTCAGTGCCATTTCAATTTACAAATTGTACACAACTATTAAAGCAAAAAGAATTGTGGGGAGTGGAAATTTAGTTGATTCCACTCTAGCAGAATTAATGAATTATGAGGTAATACATGAAGATGGAGATGAACAAAGCGAAAGGTTTTGTCCAGAACAGGGCAATGACAATGATGGGGAATCAATTGAAGGATTCCACAAAGACGTTACAAAAAGAGTTTCATCTGGTGAGACAGAACCAGAACCAGACAATATTAGCTTTAGCGACATTATACAAGAATCAAGCAGTATTGTTAAGGAACATGAGTTTGATCATGAAAAGCTTAGGTAAAGAGGTTGAACTTGAACAGTTCAGTAAACCTTTAATTGATATGGAGATAGAAAATGAAAGAATGTAGTGATAAGAAAATGCGTACTCCTGGTACATTACAGGAATATACTTGGCAAGAAAAAGCTACCAAAAAACAAATAATTAAAAGGTACGATTTTATGGCTGGTATGTTCGGAATTTTGTTCATTGTTGTAATTATTTTATTATTCGTAATGGTTATGATTAACGAATATAATCATAACTCAATGTTAGAACAAAACGATGCAAATATTGATGCATACAAATTAATGTATGGTCAGATAATCTGTGATGAATTGGGTTATGGTCAATTCAGTAACGCTTATGGTGGTAATGGTATTGTCACAGTAGAATGTGTTGATGGAGAAAAAAGGTGGATAATATGAATAATACAACTAAAGAAGATAAACAATTAAAATTAACTTTTAACGATACTGAAATAAACTTTATTTACGATTCTTTTTCCCGTGATGAAGATGTTCAGTTAGCTCAAAAGGTACGGCGTGGCGAAGCTAAACTTCAACTAATGATGGAATTACTTAACAAAGTTGAAGATCATAATGCTAAAGTAAAGATTGATTAAAATGTTTAATCAATACTTATTTTTTCTTTTTCTTATTTTTGTCATTACTTTAAAATGTATATAAATATTTATATACTTAACTCAATTATCTATCCCTATCACAAACGAGGTAAAGAAAAATGAATAAAGAAAAAAATGAGGAGTATGAAAAATTTTTAGAGTTCTACCATTACTTGGAACTTATGGAGTTAGAACAATGAAACTTTCAATCTGTGAAGCAGACATTGTTTTGTTAAAAAAACTTGGCAGTTTCAAATATTATACTGAAGAAGGATTAATTGAACTGGTATGGGAAAAATGAAAGGCATTACTTATAATGAAATATACATGGAAGTTTCTGAAGAAGGTGTCATAATTTTTACTTTAGATTCTGGTGTGAAATATTTACAAGTCAAATAATCTTGAGGTGTAGAAAAATGAATATCTTTTTAGGATTGGGAAAGAGATTAATTATATGGTTTGTATTAGTTGCACCTGCAGTATGTTTAATGTATTTAGGAAGTCTGATGGAAGTTCATCAGTTTTATTATATGTTTGTAGCATCTATAGTCGGTGGGATTAATGTAATTGCGTTTATGGTTATTAGTGAAAGGAACGCAGAGATTAATGTACTAAAAAATAAATTAAGAGGGAAAAATGAAAGGATTAATAATAAAAATAAATTTTATAGATGATATTGAAACTGAGGAAATTAATTTTGTCTTGAGTAAAATAGAAAGCATATTGGACGAAAGAAATGAAGTTAATGATCATGAGATTTATACACCAGAAAATGAATAGTTAGAGAGGGAAGAATGAATATAAATATACTATTTGAAGAAATACATAATATCCCCGTATTTGCAATAATTATTATGGGTATTATTTCATTTATATTTATGTGGAAATTAATATCTACTAGAGGGGAAGAATGAAAGAAGAAATAATTGAAAAGGAAGAACTATTCTGGGGAAAATATACTATTGAGAATATTGAAGAAGCGAAAAAGGATGAAAATTGGATAATTAGACGTGAAGCTTATCATGTTCTTGGATTTACTGAAGAAGCGAAAAAGGATGAAAATTGGTTAATTAGATTAGGAGCATATCGTGTTCTTAGATATACTGAAGAAGCAAAAAAAGATGAGAATTGGGAGATAAGATTAGAAGCTTATCATGTTCTTGGATATACTGAAGAAGCGAAAAAGGATACATATTGGTTAATTAGGTTAGGTTCATATCATGTTCTGGGATATACTGAAGAAGCAAAAAAGGATACATATTGGATAATTAGAAAAGAAGCAGAACTGTTTTTCAAAATTAAAAAAGCAAGAGAGAAAAATAAGAGGGAAGAATGAAAGGGGGAATAGCAACAATTTTAGAAACAATAATAATGTTTTTAATAGGTTTTTATATAGGTTATTTAGTGTTTAAATAATATTGAGGGGGAAGAATGAAAGTTTACATTATAATAAGGTATGAACGATACGGGGATTGGTATAATATAGAGGGAGTGTTTTCCACATTTCAAAAAGCGGTAAGTTATGTTGAGAAAAAATATCCTGAATATGAACCAGAGGATAAAGATAAAGATTATTTCACCGCGTCTGAAGGAAGAATAATTGTAATTCATACAAAAGATGTAAAATATTGAGGGGGAAGAACAGAAATCATAGATTTCTGAGCGTTACCAATTATCACAAATATAAGATAACTACTCTTTTATTTAAATCTTTCTAAAATGATAGGGTAAATGAGGTTGAAAGAAAATGAAAGAATTAATAATAAAAATTATAAATTGGTTTGAAGATAATATTTTGGGATTACCCTCTAAAAATATTATTAGAAAAACAACTAAGAAAAGAAATGAGAGGGAAGAATGAAATGCAATCATAAAACAAGGGAAGGGGGAGATTGCCCATGGGAAGGGTTAATGGAAATTGATGGAATATCGTATTGTACAGCACATTATTGGGTAGTGTGGAAAAGAAAAAAAGAGAGGTAGCAAATGGCAAGTGACATTAAAAAGTGCAGTTATTGCAAAAATTATTGTCTGAAAAAAGAAATGTGGTCATCGTACTGTTGTGGAGATTGTAAAGGATTAGTTCAACAAAAAATTCTTGATCATGAAAGAAAAAGGGCAGCAATAGCTAAAGAAAGAATCCAGAAAGAATGGGATATAATAAATTCGAAAAATGAAAACACAAACTAGAAAGTATCTGTTCTGTACATTAATAATTTTAATGGCAGTGTTTGATACAATAACTTTCTTGTTAAGCACGACAAAAGCATTTGAAATTAATCCAATATATCTGTTTACGGGAAGTTTAATCATTACAATCATAATAAAAATTATTGCACTTGTTACTCTTTGTGCGTTAATAATCAAATATAAAAAGTCTGAAACTATTCAGTTCATGTTAACACTTGCAGGGTTGTATCTTATCATTGGTCAACTACTTGGGGGGATAAGTAACATTAACACCCACTATGAACAACCCCTTGAATCTCAAGTGATGGAAACTCAACAAGCAGTACAAACATATTCATACATTACATTGGTACTGTTTTATTTTCCAATGATAATTAGTATAATAACATTTATGTTATGGAGATGGATGTTTCAAGAAAGGAGAGAAAAAAATGAGTAGCAAAAAAATGAGGAATTGTAGAACTTGTGGGAAAGATTGTTACGGATTTAGATGTAAAAATTGTAAAAGTATTGGGAAAAATAAAGGAGTTGGAAGATGGAAAATAAAGGATTAGAAGAGAGGTAAAAGAAAATGGCGTCAATAAAAGTATGTGATAGATGTAAAGCGGAAACTAGGAGTGAAAGTAATGTGAAATATACACATTTAGATGTGGTTAATGAAAAGATTGATTTGTGCAATCAATGTGCAGACTCTTTCAAAGGTTGGATGAACCAAGTTAATGCTAAAAAAGAGTTCTGGAAACAAGAACCGAAAAAAGATGAAAAAAAAGGATCGTCACTATTCGGGAAAATAAATAACTCTTTGGGGAATTTGACAAAAAATGCAAATGAACAAACTGGTAAATTGTTTTAATTTATTTTACCTTGTGAAATTGGTTGTCAATATTAGTAATAATATTGAAGGTCTTATTCAACCTTTCACTGACCAACACAAATGGTAATATGAAAATGACACCACAACCAGAATTTTATTTAACTTTCGTAGATGATACGTTTGCAGAATGTGTGGGAAAAGACATTAGGATTCATAAAGATTTGCCAATGGAAAATTTGCAACTGTATCAATGGGTACTTGAACATGAAAAAGGACATTTGAACAAAAATATTGTCCAAGATTTCATACATGACTTCAAAGATTTGTTTGCCATAAAAATGCAAATATCCAGTACCTTATTTCTCTTAAGAAGGCGGCCTATTTTGTACAAATACCTAGTTCCTTTTAGCTATAATAAGAGCACTAAAACATTAGAAGTAAATTATGTATTAATTGCATTATATTTGTTATATTTTATTGCAACAATATTGATCATAGAATTTTTAAGTAACTGGGTAATGAGTTTGTTTATAATTTAAAGAAAAAAAAATTATTTTTTTACTTTTTTAACAGAAACGTGCACTGCCTTATAATACTTTTTGTTTGCCCACTTATTCCATTGAGCGTTAGATTTCATATTCAGTTTAATTGCTTCTGCTCTAGTTCTTCCAGTTGCCCCACGAAAAGCTCTCCCTTCTGGTTTACCTTTATAAGTTAATTTAGTGTATGCTGCCCAAACCATTTTATTTCTTCCTCATGTGTCCACGTACCCGTACACGTTTCCGTGATCCTGGTACTTTTCTTAAATGCCCTTTAACTCTGCTTTTTTTCATTGTTATACCCCTTTTGAAATCCGATCGTTAACATTGTTAACCAAAGGTTTAGATTTTGCGTATGCCTTTTTAGCGTAAGAGAAAATAGTTTTTGCTGCCTTACTAGTTTTTTTGGCATACTTTTTTCTGGTTTTTTTATCTTTAAGTTTAGTTTTTAGTCCTTTCCACATTTTTATAATACCTAAAATTAAACGTGGAATGGGAAAGAGGGAAACTCAAACCCAAACCACGTGTCATACTAAGGTAGCAAGTAATGACTTTATTTTTTCAAGTAAAAGTATCCCAATACGATGAAAGCCAAAGCTACAACGATTATGATACCTATCCATGTTGGAACTGTTGAAAGTTTAGTTACAATATCACTTGTTGCATTGTATGCCGCACCACAGTTAGTGTAAAGAATATCTCCACCTATACCGCCAGTTAAGTTAGTACCACAAGCAGCAGCATTTGTTACTTGTGTGCTCATAAGTTCTGATAGTACGATTAAACCTACTGCAAGAACTACTGCTACAGAAACAATACCAAGAATAAAAGTTTGTAAACCGCCAACTTGTTTATTATTTTTCATTAATTTCATTTTATATTACCTCAATCTTTAACAAGTCGTTATTAAAAAAAAGAAAAAATAAGTAAGTCAAAAGACTTACTGCTTTGTATAGAAGAATCCTAATACGATGAAAGCTAGTGCTACAACGATTATGATTCCAATCCAAGTTGGAACTGTGGTTAACTTAGTTATGATGTCTCCAGTTGCATTTCCTGCTACTGTTGCACCTGCAACACCATCGTCAGCTACAGCTTGTAATTCTGCTAGAACGATTAAACCTACTGCTAATACTACTGCTACGGATACAATACCTAGAATAAAAGTTTGTAATCCACCTACTTGTTTATTATTTTTCATTAATTTCATTTTATAAATCCTCCGCCTATTGGCTAAGAAGAAGAAAAAGAAAAGTAATATATAAAGAAAATGGGGGGTGGTCGGTATGTAATAGGGTATTTAACCAGTTCGGTTAGATGCCCATAACATAGCGATACTTAACGGTACTAAGATCAATGCTATCCACCAATGGTAATCAGTGATAAGTAACATTGGCCGTAATAACATTGCACTTAATGCCACTGCCCAACAAGATACTGCGAAAGTTCCAATGGTGGGATAACCTTTACTTTTCAATGCAAAAAAGAAAGTACCAAATATCATCAACATAATAATTACACCTAGCCAACCATCTAAAAGTACATTGTTAACACCCTGGGCAAAACCTACCCAGTTGTTACTCATTGATATTTCAGATATATTATAGTATGACATTTTTATGTACCTGTTATTTTGTTTCTAAGGAAACTACTTATCAATATTAAAGCTATCAATACAGTTAACCCTGTAACTGCTAATGCAATAAACCTACTATCAATAAACAATCCGTCAACTACAGAAAGTTTTTCATCACCTTCCTGACCAAAAAAGATAGTTTTTACTATTGTTGGTGCACGATATATAATCGCACTTGTACGATAACCCATCTCTAAATCTACATCAGCAGTTGAACTGAAATCTGTGCCACTACTACCTGGACTTTGTTCACTTATGTCCACTAATAAATCGTTAGTTTCAGTATAGTTATAGTCTGCCATGTAAGTTGAATTTATTGACGTACTTGAATTGAAAGGAGAGTCCATAAATGATTCGTTGATTTCATTACCAACCTCAAAAAATATTACTGCTACGACTACGCAAATGAATATCCCTATCAAAATTTTTCCTATATCTATTGCCATATTTTTAACCTTTCAATTTTGCTATGAGCAGTCCGCCAATTATTATCAACGACATCAATGAAGTAATTGAAATAGGTATGAACCCTATTGCAAATGCAAATATAATAACAACTAAACTTACACTTACAATACCCACAGAACCAATGTCTGTCGCAACACCCATAAGTGATAGTAATAATAATAGTAACGGGAATAATGACAATGTGCCAAACCTATCAGAAACATCATCTCGGTAAGCCAAAATGTCTTGACCAACAGTATAAAAAGAATTTTCAGTGTTGGTTTCAATATATCCTATTGCTTGATAGCTTGTACCATTATCTGGTGCAGGAATAATATAATTCATTGAACCAGAAGCCCCAGTTTTTGTTTCTTCATACACCACACTTCTTCCAAACCCATTGATCTCATAAACTTTTAACATTGCATATTGTACCAACCCTGTATTGTCTAACCAATCAAATGAACAAGTCGCAGTGGTATCATTACATTGTACTAAAGTATAAATATTATTTATCTCTCGCCAACTTGCAAGAACATCGTCTTCCAAATCTATTGGTAAGTTTTTATCGTATGCCAAAATTCTTTGTACATCTGTGTTCAGTACAACAACATCATTATAAGTTACAACAAATTTATAGAACACATCTGCAAGTACCATCTTACCAAGTGCGTACCCATTTTCATCAGTTTTTTCTATCTCTACAACACGATATTCACCAAGTTCAGGGTAATATCTTAATATTTGAATATAAGCGTCTGGTACAACCTCACCAGTGTTAGAATTGTAAGCATAAAAAGTAATGTCAGAAGCTTTACTTGAATTAAGATTATACAAATTTAAAGTTGTAACACCAGTGCCATTTAAAGGATAATTGTTAAGGTAATACTTTCTATTAGCATAATCCTCACCATAATATTCCATGATTGCATTAGCAATATAAATTGATTCGTTAGGAGATACACACAAACTATAATTTGAACCACCTTCAAATCTTACACTATAATTAACGTACCTGCTAATACTTTCATGCCAAACATCAAAGTCAGCATTAATAGTAGTAGTAACATATTCGGTTTCATTTCCTTCTTCATCTAATGTTAAAATGTTCAGTGCAGGTGTCCAACTAGGTTGATCCGCACAATCAGCAACAGAGATTTGGTGTACTGTTTGATTGTATGTGTCAGTAAATTCTGAATAAGGGTTGTAAGTTAAGTTCCAATACATCGGAGTTAAATATGAAGTTTCATTAACTAAACCAAGATAAGGTGTTGCCATACTATATGTATAATTCCCATAATACCCTGGTGCACTATTTTCTGTTGAAGTGTAACTTGTATCATTAAAATAAAAAGTTGCAGGACTTAAAGTTGTTTTATTTTCAGAGTACATAATAACTTCATAAACATTACTATCACCGTTCCATGTTTCGTTTAAGTAAGTGAAATCGTATTGCATTGAATAGTTCATGTTATCTAATGTAAGGTTTAACCATCCAACACTGTCACTAGCAAACACGTAAGGAACATCACAATAACCATTACCATCATGAGTACAACTGTTCAAATAACTGTTAGTTGCATTAACTAATGAAGTAAGTGTGATTGTACCGTTCATACTTCCTGCCGATCCTATACCATCGTACCTTGCACCAGCACCACCATTATACAACTCTTGTATTGTTTGATTGTTTATATTTTCATTAAAGAATATAAATTCATCATAATGTCCAGTAGTATAATCTAAATAACCACCATTAAATCTTGAACCTATTGGAAATTGAGTATTATAATCAAATACATTTGCAGAATTAAACAGTTCAGCCTTGTAAACTCCATCAATATATATTTCAAATGTACCATTATCTAATCTGTTTAATACTATATGGTGCCATGCACCATCTTGAACATTAACACCAGAACTTACACCCACACCAGCATCACCGTTTGCTTGAACAGAACAACCTAATGTTCCAGCATCATAACACCATACTTGATTACCACCAGCAGATTGACCACCTAAATGATAATCAGTACCCGTAGTTGCAGTACTTGTATTGAACCAATAACTAATAGCAAAATCTACACCGTTATATGTTAATGGGAAATTTACATAATCACTTGGAACAAACTCAAAAGCTTCACCTAAAATACCAGTGTAACCTGTGGTAGCACCATTGTTAGTACCATTATTTTGTCCGTCAGTTAAATCTGTTACAAGTTCAACATTATCAAAACTGAAATATACTGTTGCATTTTCTATTGAAGAAGCATTTACGGTCTGATAATCAATTGTACCGTCTGCACCAACATCAATTGTAAAATTGATCAAATCATCAGCAGTTGATAAAGTAATACTTTGATTAAGTACTGACGAATATTTTGACATTTCAATATTAAACGTCTGATCAGTATCAGCATATCGCCAATGCATCTGCTCTTCATATAAACTTGCACTTAATATACTAGATTGTACTTCTGTCCACGCACTGCCATCCCAACAATCAATACGATTATTGGAAATACCAAATGGACATGCTTTATTTATAGTATAAACAAATTGTAGTTCTGATTGTTGTAAACAACTGTCAGGGATTGTCCAATTACCACCAACTTTAGATTCATATAAACTTTCATTAGTAATCCCAACGGGGATAGTATAATTAACATAAGCCACTCCTGGATTATTACAATCATCAACAGACATTAATGTACTAAAATCATTATCCGTAAATAGGTTGGTATCATTCAAATTAATAAATGCATAATCTGTACCATTAAGTACAGTAGTATAATTAGAAGTTCCACTGAAATATACCTGTTCAAAACTGTCACCAGTATCCCAAACATTTTTATCGAAATTCCCATAAAATCCAGTTTGAGTTATTGCAAAAGCTAGAGTTACCATCATTAATAAAAGTACTGGGAAAATTAATAGTTTATTGAATTTCATTATGATAATCCCTCTCTTGCTTTACCATACATTACCACTGTGGAAACCATAGTCACAAATGCACATATCCAAGGTAATTTTTGCATTATGAACTGGGTATTACTCAAATCATTACCCCATTGAGTCATTGACTCGTTAAATTCACCAGAGTCTATTACTTCACCATAAAAGTTTGTAAGTAATCCTGCAACAAATACCAGTATGACTATCCCAAACACGTTAATGAACATAAAGGCGGGATGAGCAGGTATTAAAAAACTAGTTATCAATAATATTATTGTTAATGATATTACAATGAACACCATTGCATAATCAAAAGTTGCCCAAGAATTTCCTACTTGTAAAAGCACGTCAGCAGATTCGTTAGTGTGCATATCACCTTCAACCATCGCAGCATCTACAGAGAATAAAATATGTTTCCCTACAAGGATTGATAATCCAACAACAAAGATTGTTATCAAAAGTGCTATAATAGAATTAATCTGTGCTTTTTTACTTTTACTTTTATACTTATGTTTTATAATTCCCATTCTGTCTTCTTTCGTTTTCTTCTTGGGTACATTAAATCATCATCTTTATACCTTTTGATAAGTACACGTAAAACGTCAGGTCTAGTAACATTACTAAACCCTGCACTTTTCCATGCAAGTTGTATAGTTTTAATCTCCTTATCAAGTTTATCGTCTATCTCTACCTTTTTCCTCATCTTTCAATCCTCTCTGGGCTTGGGTCGTCAAGGTTTTCTTTCTTTGGTCTAGTTTTCATTAATACTTTAAACATTGTCCAAACAACATATATTATTAAAGCAAAAAATAATATTAAACTTATAGTGAAAACTTTCCATAATGCATCTTCAACAACCACATCTAAATATTGTGCAAAGTTTGCTATCATTGCAATACCAAACACAGTTGATAATCCTGTCAATAGCAAGAACGCAAATTTCAATCCATTTTCAAAGTACCAAGTACAAAATGCAAACAATCCCATCAAACCCATAATGAACATTATTACTGGTATCATTACCAAACCGTTAGAATCACCTTCCAAGATTTCAATGTTCCATGTTTGAGATATTGTGTCAACAGTATCTTCTAAAATAACTTCGATAACAACTAAATCGTAAGGATAATAATCACGTGAATCTAATGTAAATAAGGTCACGTTAGTAAAGTTTTGTAATATACCATTAATGTACCATTCACTTACAACATCCCCATCAGGATCATAAGTTATCTCATAAGAAAAATGCATTTTTCTCGGTTGAGTTAATGTTATGCTAGTATTCAATGGTGTAAAAGTTGCATTAAAAGGACTGTTTAACGTGGTAACATTTTCTGATTGATACCAATCACCCCAATGATCCCCATACCCACATCCAATTCCAGGATGAAACCTTGCATACACAACATCTCCCACTGTATAAGTTCCGTTCCATTCGGTAAGAACTTCTGTACCATTAACGATAACCTCATTAGTGCTGGTCAAATGGTCAAGTACACCATTAACCCACCATTCATACTCAATCATCCCATTACAATCATCCATACTATCATTAAACAAAAATGTTGCATTAGCATAAATCATGTCTATTGCAGTAATATTATCAGGAAATATTTCCCAATTAACCAGATAAGGTTCATATATTTTGTATGCCGTTAAAGTCATATTTGGATAATATATAGGTTCACTTTCTACATCAGGATTCTCTATATCAAGAACTACTTGAACACACATACCTTCCTGTTCACTGAAACTATAATTTCCACTACCTAAATAACTTGCATTACTATAAGAATAACTAGGTAAATCTGATAGATTACCAGCTTTGTATAACATTTGTAATATACCAGTATCGTTTTGAAACACAGAATTTAACCATATGTTCCAATATGCCGAAGTATCATAAGTGTCTGCACAATAAGGTTCACTGGTATAATTCCCCTCAGTATAATGTTTGAAAAAATTACTTCTAGTATTTTGATATAATAAATTTATTTCTTCAAGTGATAGTTCTCTGTTCCAGCTTCTATACTCATCAACTAAACCGTGATAATCATTTGCAGGTCCACCATTATTATACAAACAACCTATACAAATTCTTTCATCAGGAGTAAATGTAGTGTTAAGAGCATAAAAACTATCATTTCTTACTATTGTAACTCCTGCATCTTCAACACCATCAACATAAAGTTTAATATCCCCATTGCCAAAAGTACCACATATAAGATGCCATTCATTATCAAAAACAGGGATTGAACCTAGTATCTCTTTGTATAATGTTTGGTTACCATTTTCTGCCAATCTGTATTTAATATATTCTGATTTTCCATTACCATTCATTAACCATTGCCTTGTACTATTCCCATAATCAAATTGAGACATTAAAGCTTGTGCGTTACTTGTACCATTTTGTGATTTTGTCCAAATGCAGTTAGTCATACTATCATTTGCATCACTGAACAAATGTGGGTGTGCGTCTGTGTGTACTTCTGAGTTTGTACCGAAAATCATCTCTCTAGAAAAACCATATTTAGCGTCACTACTTCGTGAACCATAAAACGATGTACCATCAACACCTAATGCACCATAATCAATAATGTTTGTTAAGTGTCCACCATTTTCATTAAAAGTATAATATACATTTTCATCACCTAACATATAAGGTGGATCAATTAAAAATTCGCCAATTTGTGTTGAGTTTAAATATTCTCTGTAAATGTAAAGTTCATCAATTGTACCATTAAAAGTATCACTACCACCTACCAATCCACCAATTGCCATTACTTTATTACTAATCTGTAAAGGAGTAGTAATTGCAAAATTGTCCTCATCAGCGTTTACTTGCAATAAAATATTGTTAACCCCAAAATCATAACTTACTGCAACAAAAGTCCATTCGTCAAGAGTTAAAGGCGTTGAATGACTTACTACTTGTGTACTTCCACCATCAGTAATATGTAATTGTAATTCATTAGCAACATTGGTTTTAAATTGGAAATTTCTATCTGCCCAAGCACCACTATAACCAACAATAGTATTAGTTTTATTACTACTTAACTTTATTCTTGCCACGATAGTAAAAGATTCTTCCAAATCTTCGTTAAGTTCTGTGTCATTATTGATAGAAATTACTTGGCTGCCATTAAGATAAATCCCTTTACCTGAATAACCATTAACATTTGTAAATTCAGTAGAATTAAAATCATTTGCAAAAGTAGAATTGTCCACTTGATAACTTGTACTTTCTGTAAAATGATACGTTGCTACGTTCATCCAATCTAACCCTAAGCCTTCTGGACTGATAGTTGTTTGGTAATGTGTACCATTCCAAACATTTTCTGTTATTGTCCACTCTGACCAGTACGGTGCAATGAAAGTATATTCACAACCACTACCTTTACTTATCGTAGCAGTTTCGTACCATACATCATTATGAAACACTATTGGGTTGTTGTAACAAGTACCTTTAAAAGTTATTTCTGCTGTAATATTAAGTTCTGGATATGTATCTGTATCAATAGCAACTTTGTTAGGTGAACTAGAATGTACTCCTGAAGTTAACTCTCCCCAAGTATGCCCTAAGTCATCCATATAATCCCTATCAACTTCCATGTTAAAATCTACGTCTGTTGAATGGTAACTTAAAGTTTGGTAATCTTCTGCACATACAACTAATGAAGATAGAATTAGAAATAAAGAAAAGAAAAATACAAGTCCAATTGATTTAATTTTGTTGTTCATTTTATATGCCAGTTAATTGGTCTGCAATTTGTTGTATCGAGTTTGCTACCGCTTCAGTTTGCCCCATCGCTTGAGTGATTGTATCACCTGCAAAACTGTAACTGAAATATAACGCCACAATTACAAGTACTATAATTCCACCTGCCGCAATAAACACACCATACTTTGTTAAAAAGTCTTCACGTAAAGCGTAAATCTTTTGTCTTAACTCAATCGCATTAATTCTCATCATGTCAACGTCATAATCAATTGTTGACAAGTTTAATTTCCCTACTACACGAGTGTCAACGGGTGCATAAATAAATTTTTCTTCAGCTTCTCGAGTACCCATACTCTTAATTTCATTAAGAGCATCTTTGACATAATTAATTATACCTTCTCTGTCAGTGTTAAGGTTAATTTCTCTGTTTAAAGGAACATAATCTTCACGTACCCTGATATAATTAACATATTCCTTACCTTTGGTTTTGTCACATATTTCCTCGGGGGGTGGTAAAACTTGTTTCCTACGTTTCTTCAATTGGTAAATTGTTTGTTTACCTTTATTGATTTTCTTTGCAACAATCTTGTCTGCACCGACAAGAGATAATTTCCCATCAGCTTTAATTTCCCATATGTTAACTTGCCATACTCGTCGCATTTTCACGACGAATAAGTAATATGATAATCCTATAAGTAACCCACCACCGCCAACTAATAAAATTAAGTTTCTTACGATAGGAATTCCATACAACATTAATGTGTTCATATCTACTGCCATTTTTTACTTGCTACCTCTTTATTTTGAATTTAATAAGTTCCACGTGGTTTGAAGAACGCACCTAGCATATTTTTCATCATACCATCTTTCCTTTGCCCATCATGAGCATTAGTGAAACTTTCTTGAATTAAATGTTGTTTAGTGAAAAATTCTCGATAACCATTACCTCTCGCACCCATTAAGATTGCCAAGATTTTCGATTCAATTTCGTTTGCTATACGTGGGATGTCAGTTTTCTTTAAACCAAATTCTTTATATCTGATACATAAACTGTTCCATACAACTGTTGTTGCTTCACGCATAATATAGTTCATGTGTTGTTCATCCATACTAGTAACCACAAACACCGAATTAATGTAAGAGTCAATCAAAGATATTGCCCAAGAAATACCACACTTGTTCATTATTTCGTTTGAACCATTTTGTTTTTGCCACTCGCCTTTAGTATGGTCAAATATGTGGCCACTCCATAAGTATCTTAATGGTTCAACCATATCTTTTCTAAACGAAAATAAACCTTTCATAAAAGATTCATCTTTAGATATTGTCTTAGAACCTTGCATTGGATGAGGTAAATCTTCATCATCATAATATTGTTGACGTTGTAAATCCTCGTACCTTTCTTGTTCGTTTTTGTAAACTTCCATTTATTTTGCTACCTCAATAAGTTTTTTGTGAATTTATCAATTGAACCAAATGGGTTTTTCTTTTTACTACTTTTCTTTTTACTTTTCTTTTTACTACTTCTTTTCGTTGTTTTCTTTTTTGTTTGTCCAAACACGTTCCCAGAAAACAAGTTCATATTATTATTAGTTTTAAACCCGCCAAATGATTGTGAAAAAATGTCTTTCTTTTTAGTTTTTTTAGATTTTGTAGTTACTATCATAGGCCTTATTTCTTGACCAGAAAATAAACCACTAGTTTGTACTGTACCTTTTTGTGCAGTAATACCAAATGCTAATGCATCAAATGAAGGTAAATATCCAAACTGCCTTTTCTTACTACCTTTCCCACTTCCAGAACTTGCACCGAAAGGTAAAAATAAACCAGAAGCATATTTTGTTGGTGCTACGAAAACTGGCACATCAACATAAGTTTCTGTTGGGGTTTCTGCGAAAGGGTCTGTTTCTGTTGGAGTTTCAGGTAATGGATCAATTTCTGTTGGGGTTTCAGGTAATGGATCAATTGGGATTATTGGGTCTGGGTCTGTACCAGTTGGGATTCCTGGGTCAGGATCGGAAGGAATTGGATCAGTTGGAGTTTCTGAAAATGGGTCTGAACTGGTTGGAATTGGATCGCTTGGTAAAGGTTCTGTAGGCAAACCTGGTTGACCAATAAAATCTTCAGTAAATGTACTTGTAGTTGTTTTTGTTTTTGGTGGTTTTTTTCCACCATCTTGAGTTTCAATACCAATAAGTGCTTCTGTTGCAGTCATACCTGGAACTTGTTCTTCAGTTGATAATGTAAATGTGGATACTGTTGGTTTTCCTTTGGTAGGTTGTTTGCCACCAATATTGACTTCTTCACGAGTAATTGTTGGAGTTGTTACTGTACGGCCACCAATTCTTGCAACAGTTTCAACACCCTCTTTAGCAAGTAGATCACCCACTGGTTCGTAAGGGTCAGTAATATAAACTAGACCTCTAATACTTTGACTTAATTTTGATGAAAATACTCCTGCTGCTGGAATAGCACCACCAATAACTCCTGCAGTAACACCACCTACTGCACCAGAAATTGCAATATTACCATAATTCCTGTTTTCATACCTTCCACTTTGCTTCGACATCTCAGTTGCAACACCCTCTGCAACACCCGCTTTAGATATTTGGAAACCTGTTTTAAAAAATATGTTCCTTACTGCTTGATTAGTAGTCACATAAGTTGAACCACTTTTGAAAGCACCAGAAACAAATTTTTGTCCTAAAAGTTCAGAACCAATATTTGCACCAATAACACCACCTACTTCACCATATAACCCTGCTGCACGTTGCCTTTCAGTTGCACTTACCGCAGATTTAAGTTCTTGGCCAGTAAGACCTTTATTTTCATAATATTCTGTAGTACCTTCTTTGAATGATTTTCTGTCACCAGCAATGATAGGCACTCCTGGGATTTCTTGAGTTAATCTAGTGAACCAATTACCACCAAGTGCTTCTTGTTCACTCGCATAACCTGATTGCATTGCTTCTGTGAAAGTTTCGTCTTCTCGAATGTAAGTCTTTTGGTCTTCTGGTGCTACAGAATAACTAGCTTCAAGAGCAACTTCTGTACCTGCTTGTGCACCCAAACCTAATTGGGATGTTCCCCTAACTACTCTCAACCCACTTTTAACTGTTTTTCCAATTATACCAATGGTAGCAGAATCACCAGGGATAGGAGTTATTGCTGCAACAAACATTGCAGTTTCTAATGGGTTATCTTTAATTTGTGTGCCAACTCTTCTGTAAGGATATGTTGCACCTTTGATTGCTGCTCCACCTAATGATTGACCTTCAACATCAGCCATAAATTTATCACCTTCAGCTTTTGCTTTTTCAACACCAGACCTTGCAATTTTTCTATAAATGAAAGTTCCACCTGATAATGGTGATTCCATGGTTTCTTCTTTATATTCTGTGAACAAATCTTTTGCCCCAGTAGTAAAAGGTAATACAGCTTCTCTTAATGCTTGTCTTTTAAATTGTGAATATTCCTGTCTTCCAGCTACTATCCAACCCCATACACTTTTCTTTTCTGGTGCTTTTGACATCATTGATTCAGAACCAGTTTGTGCTGCGTAAGGTGAATCTACGAATGAGGAATATGAACTGTATTCTCCTTGACCATCCAATCTTTCTTTAGTAGAACTGGGGGTTGATTGTAATTGCCTATCAGTTGAAGAAGACATTGTTTGTAATTGTTGAGTTTTAGTCTGGGTAGTTAAAGTTTTATTATCATACTGTTCTTGTGCTTGTTCTTGCCTTTGTTCTCTTTCTTGTTGTAATTGTTTAGCTTTAGAAACTGCTTTTTCAGTATATTGATCTTGTAGTGTGGTTGTTGGAACTTCTTCTGCTGCTACTGTGCTTGAACTTCTTCCACCATTAGACCTTCTCGCAATTGTTTGTGCACTTGATACTACTGCGGATTGTTGTGCTTGATCCATCCCAGAAAGTTCTCTTTGCCCTTCTCTTTGAGCAGCAGGATTCTTACTAGCAAGTTTCTCAGAAGTACTCATGCCACCAGAAACATAACCAGAAGAACCAGAAGATGAACTTGAAGAAGATTGATTTACCCCAGTATTTGCATTTGCAATTGATTTTTGAGTTTTTGAAGAACTGGAAGATGAACTAGAAGAAGATTTTTCTGCTCTAACATCTGCTGGATTTCTTGTTGCCCTCACCATCTTTTAGATTAAACTTTAATAAAGTTTAAATACTATTTAGTATTTTGGTTTATAAAACTTGTTACAAAAATAGAAAATTTTATAAATACCTCTTTCTTTTTTTTTCTTGGTAGCAGGTGATAATGAAGCATGTCTTGGACTCCTTTTAATATGAATGTAAGCTGGTTGGAAAAAATCAGCAGATTGATTGACTTATATATGTTCTCTCGTTTCACTGACGATTTTGATTCAATGTTCATGGCAATAGATTCTCTTGACCTTATAACTTCTCCTAAAATAGGTAATGATGACATTAAAACTAAACTTGAATGGTTAGAACGTAACAAAGACAGTTGGTGTGTTAAAGATGATGTTGGATGTAATATAAGAGAAAATAGGGAACATAAAAATATTATCAGAAAAAGGTTTAGAGAATGTTTCAAATTAATTCTTAAAAGGTTAGATGATCAAGGAATACTTACAAGATTAAAAGAAGACCCTGCAACTGCAATGGGGAAAATGGATGCATAGAGGTAATATAAAATGGTACAAGTACACACAGATATAGAATTTACAACTAAACATGGGGTGAAACATCCAGGGTTTTATATGGATAACACTTTAAAGTTAAATATTGATAATTATTTGATTAAAGGAGTTGAAAGAAAGTTTGATGGGGTAATGTTATTTACTGGGATTGAAGGTGCAGGAAAGACTACTCAAGCTTGTACAATAGCAAAATATGTTGATCCCACATTTCCAGGGCCAGTTATTGAAGGCACTAATTGGAGAAGAACTGACAGAATAGTTTTTACTAATCAACAAATTATGAATGCAATTGATACTGCTAAGCCTGGTCAGGCAATAGTAATTGATGAAGCAGTACTTTCAATGTCATCACAAGATTTTAATAAGGAAGTACAGAAAATCTTGGTTAAAAAGTTTGTTACAATCAGAAAGAAAAGATTATATATATTTGTAGTAATTCCATCAATTTTTATGCTTAGAAGATATTTTGCTATATTTAGAACTAGAGCTTTATTACATGCAACAGTTAAACATGGGATTGATAGAGGTTTCTTTAAGTTTTATTCTTACGATACTAAAAGGCAATTATTCATTAAAGGTATTAAAGAATTTAATATGAACTGTGTCAAGCCAGACTTCCAAGGAAGGTTCGTTGATACTGAACATTACTTCTTTGATCCAGTTGAGTATGATAAGAAAAAAGAAGCTGCAATTATACAATTAACTGAAGAACCTGAAAAGAAGAAAGAGAAGTTGAGTGGGATTAGACAAACTATAAAAGACCAACGTGATGAGTTGGTGTTCACTTTGTTCAATCAAGAATGTATCAAGAACCCTAAATATTCTTATACTCATTTTGTTAAACATTTAAATAATAAATTCAGATACTTTGATAACATTTCTGATGAGTTTATTGGGAAGATTATAAGAAGAATGAGAGAGGATAAAGAATAATGGGAATTACATTTTTAGGAATAGCCATTGCGGTCTTATGCGGTTGGGCTACCACCCAACTTGCGAAGACATTGAAAAAGAGTCAACTCCTTGGGTTCACCATCGGATTCTGTTTTGGTTTATTTGGTCTTTTAGGTTATATTATCTATTATATTGCCATAACTCGCAAAAAGTCTAAAGGAAAGTTGCGAAATTAGGGGAATATTCCCCTTTTTTTCCTCAGATTCTCCAACCACCCCTACCAGTTATTGTTACACTCCTTCTTATAAGCCTTGCGGTATTCATCGAAAGTTTAATATAGTTTCACTTTAATATGCATTAAATTGGTGAATTGATATGACAATAACATTGAAGCGGACACACATATACAGACAGATGTATGATGAGGTTCTGGAATGGGCAGAGTGGGAGTTCCATACTAATAATAGTAGAGCACCAAACGGCAAACCATTACACTTGAACTTCCCTGCAGCATTAAAAAAATGGGTTGAAAGAAAATGAAAAAAGAAAATATTTATTATATTGGGTTCATGATCCATATTATTTGGTTAAGGTTTTTGGGATTAATATCTTACAAGGATTATAAGGTTGGTTTGAACATTGTATTATTAATGTCTGAACTAGGATTGACAGTAGAAGAATCGCTTAGTTTAATGGAAAGTAACAAATATGAAGATGTTGCCAAATTTGTAATGGTGAAAGGATGATCCCAATAGACACTGAGAAATTTAAGCAGTACTTAAACGTAGAGTACACCAACAAGAAAACTATAAGGAACTACCTATTAGCAGAAAAAAGGTTTAGGAATATGACCAACGGAACGTACCTTGACCAAGATGCAATTGATACTTGGGTAAATTTTTCTAGGAAAAAAAATAATCCATTGAATTTTGGATTCATTAAAGCATACATTAGGTGTTACGATCCAGACCAAGTTAATAGGTACGAAATTAAAAAAACTAGGTCAAGGAAATATAAACCTGCAAAGTTGCACAGATTTATAGAAAAGGATATTATTGATTATCTAATTGATAAACTGTCGCCAAAACTTTCGCATATGGTAAGACTTATGTTTGAAACTGGGTTAAGAAGAGAAGAAATACTTAACATCCAAGTAAAAGATTTAAACTTAATTGATAGGGAAATTGTTGGAATTGGTAAAAATAATAAACAGTTCAGAGTAAGGTTCAGTCCAACAACTAAGGATTTACTCTTAGAATGGTGTATGAGCAATCATTTAAGGAATGATAATAAAGTGTTCGAGTTTTTCAAAAAGGGAACGAAGATACCTTTAAAGAATCAGGAATGGCAATTCTGGTACGAGTTAAGGAAACAATGTGAAAGTTTCGGTGTGCATGGTGTACATCCACACAGAATTAGGCACTCGTTAGGATATTTCTTAAGAGCAGATAAAGGGTTCGATTTAGAACAGGTTAGAGTTAAATTGAGACACAGTAATCTTGAAACTACAAAGATTTATGCATCTGCAACAGAAGACGAAATTGCAATGAAAGAAGATAAAGAGGTATTTGATTGATAACACCAATAGATGCAACAGGGATTGACCCAATAGTACCATTAACTATAATTATAATAATTATAGTGTTGTTTTCATGGTTTTATGTTACTATAAAAAATAAAGGGGCTGAAATATGATTGAATTAATTCAAAGTTGGATTTGGAATATAGGTGGATTTTTATTTACTATTGTGTTAATCTTTACTTTTTTGGCATGGATTAGTAGTTATGCAGTAAACAGATTAACTTTATGGGTAGATAATGATAAGAGAAAATATTTATTGTATTTTATTAAAAACAAAAAACAGATTATAAAATATATAGATGATAGAGAAAAAAAAGAACAAAAAAATTAATTGTGGTATAAAAGTTTCCCGCTTTTACTTTTTACATCAATCAAAGTATAATATGCTTTTTTTCCCTTAGGAGCTCTTTTATCTAAACTAGGTGCTCTGCTTATTGTTATTTTTGCACCATAAGGTGTAGTGTTCTTTAATTGTTTTAATAAATCTTTTCTGCTTTTTGCATATTTGTAAGTTCCTGCCATTTTAGTATCACCCCTTAATTTTAATTTGTTAAATAAATGTTAAATGATATATAAACCTTACTATTTTAATAGATATATTTAAAATGGGTTAAGGGAAAAAATCTAAAACCCCATCTTCAAAAATTCTATTTTTACCTTTTCTTCACCAATTTTTCCGATTCTAAATAAATTTGTCATTTTTTACCTCTTTTTTATATTCTTAAAACTTTTAATCAATTCTTACAAATTTTAAGAAAAAGGGTAAAATTAATGTAATTTATGTGAGTTATGTAGTACTTTCTACTTATTTTATCTATATAAGAAATAAAGTTAGAAGTACTACATAAACAACATTTTTTACATTAATTGATTTTCTCATGAATTATACCTCTTTCATCGATCTCACAATTAGGGGAAAACCCCGTATTTTTAATTAACTCTTCCCAGCCATGTTTGAGGGATAACCCATCAACCCAGTATGTGGACTCACTATCCTTGGTGGTTCTCATTGAGAAAAAGCCCTCTTCGTTCAAGATTGAAGTGAACTCTTTCCTACTTACTACCCTTTTCCTATTCTTTAATAGATACTTAACAAAAGCATTGTATAATTTGTTGTTTTGCACATATTCAGCACCGTTCACATAACAGAACTTTTCTAAAAAGAAAGGTAAGGGGTTACTTGCCATAATATACTTCTTTCTACGTTCTTCAATACTGCCTTGATTAGTAAACTTACCATTTTTTAATAGTTTGGCTAATGTGAAACAACATCTTCTTGCCAAGTTGTGATATTCTTCCTCTGGGATAGTTGCCACAATGTCTTTCCCTTCTTTGAACTCATTTGGAAAGTCAATTATCATCCATCTACGATAGAATCCATCAGAAGTGTCTAAACTTGATGGTAAACTGTTACTATTAATTACTATCTTGGCATAATTATAATCATCAAAAGGGTTTTTTTGTTTGAACTCATAGCCAATTAAATCGCCACCAGACAACTTTTTTAATAGTGAGGTCTTAGCCATCATACCAAAATTAGTTTCACCCAAGGTGCACACAAGCTTCTTATACAGCTTAGCAGATTCGAATCTATTGTCTATCAGTTGATCAAGCTCAGTTGAAGATATATTATTACTGCCAATGAACTTTTGTACAATCTTTTGAAACTGACTCTTACCATTTCTACCAGAACCTACCAAACAGAAGATTAAGTGTATTGGATAATCAGCAACACAACAGTATGCAAGAATTTCGAATAAAGTTTCAACATTTTCTTCGCCAACCCAATCTTTGAACAATTTTTCTATTGTTGGACACATTTTGGATTTGCCAAGTTTCCAAGGAATAGGATTGCAAAAAAAGTATTTTGGAGATACTTCTGCGGTTTCTTTAGTTGTATAATTGTAAACCTTGTCACCAAACTGTACCCACTCTTTTTTTGGTGTTCGTGGGATGTTAACCCTGCCTACTTGTTTGAAAGCTTCCAAGTAATTACTTTTAATACCAGCAGTGATCAACTGACCACCAAAATTCAGTTCGTGGTCAATTTTTACCAGAACATCAGTTTCGTCAACCATTTCCCAGCACATCAAGTCTTTGTTCCAGAACCAAAATAGTTTAGCTTTATCATAAAAGAAGGGTGTCATCTGATGTAATGCTTTAACATTATCAGCATAATTGTCTAACCTTAACAACGCAGTTGCTAAACCTTTACGTTCATCAGTAGCTTCTGCTATAAGCCCACCCTCAAATAAACTATAGCTTAGGTCTGTGAACCCTTGTTCATGCAAATATTTTATGGTTTCTTCACAATCCTCTAATGCAACTTTTTTACTTTCACTATATTTTAACATTAACCCTACTCTTGCAAACTGTTCTTCAGAATATTTGGTGTCACCCCTAATCATTTGATTAAATGAAGGATACTCAATATAAGATTTAAATTTCGTATAAATATTTGTCGCACTAATATTCCCTACCTTTTTCAACACACTCATTTTTAACATCCTCTCCTCTTTTTTTCATTGCCCAATATTCTTCACTAGCTTTTCTTATTAAAGCTTTATCAGTTGACATTAATTCGTACCAACCCATTTTTGTCACCTTTCTTTTCAATATTTTTATTGTATCTTGCAATCCAACTCCTAACTTTTTCAGAAGCACAAGTTTCTTCATCAGTACAATTTTTCAGAAACAAATTCCACCCTTTATCTTCAACAAATAAAGATATACGTTTTTTTACCATGGCAAACAAGGAAAGGAGTAACGTATATAAACATTTCTCATAACTTAGAAGTTATAACACCAAAAAGTGAAAGACTACTTTCCAGTTAAAAAAAAAGTTTATATACTTTGTCTCATTACCAAATTGTTATGGTAGATTTCAAAGAAATTATTGATGAAGACCCGAAACTTAAAAAGTTACGTGAGGAAAATTTCCTTCTATTTATCCAAGTTTTTCAAGAGAAAGATAAGGTAAGAAGGTTAGAAGAACTCAGAAGGATGCAAATAAAGTGAAAACGATTGAATCTATCGGGTGGCAAGTAGTGTACCCAACACATAAGAGGACAAAGGATGGAAACAAAACAAATTACGCAAGAAGCGTTAGTTAAAGAGATGAGTGCGTTAAAAGTAGATAACAATGATTTAAGAGTAAAGTACAGTGTATTGAAAGAACAGATTAACTCTTTAAGAAGTTGGATTGTCCAGATAGAAAAAAGGTATGCACTACCAGATTTGCCAAAAAGATGAAAACAAAAAAAGTTTCATACAGCCATATGGCTCATAAGGAACAAACAAAAATTGGAGAATATAAAAAAATGGAAGAAAAAATTACTGCTACAATGCAGAAAAGTATAAGTTTTGAAAAACCTAGAATACCAGAAGGATGGTATGATTGCGAGTGCATAGAAGTAAAAAAGATTTCTGATGGCCAGTATGGTGAAAGAATAATTATTGTAAGTCGAATTGAAGAACAAAAAGTTGATCTTGGAAAAGTTGTTTATTTAAATTTGCGTGAAGGTACTGCAGCAACAGAAGTGATTCAAGCATTTGGAATTAATTTTGTTGAAGGAAAAGAGTTTGATTTTTCTGAACTTATAGGTAAAAAGGCAAGAGCAGTAGTTGAAGATTATGAATATGTACTTGACGGCAAAAAGAAACATGCAAGTACAGTTTCTAAATATAAGAAACTTAATCAGACAGAAGTGGAACAGGTAAAGTAAATGTCAAATTTATCTGAGGGTGAAGAAGAACTGGGTATTGTTTCATGGTGGAAACAGTTACTTCCAGAAAATAAAAAAAAGGTGATTGTAGCATTTACTATGATAGGATTTATTTTTTTACTTTTCTTTTCTCTTGGATATTATTTTGCTTATGAAAATTGTACCACTGAATGTAATGTGTTCATACAAGATAATTTTTATAATGAAAGTCAAGAAAGAAGTTGGGCATTAGACAATAATGATGCTCCCGACATTAAATTAAGAATTGGAGAGGTAGCTAATGATGAGTAATGAAACTAAACAAATGATTAAAGCGATCAAATCAGAACATCTTGAAAAAAGTAACCAATATTACAATTTCTTTTTAGCTTTCCTTGGAATATTTGTTGTTGACGTACTAATTATCTTACTTGTACGGGGAAGTAATATGACAAGTGTTGCATGGATTGGTATATGGTGTTTAATTGTTGCAATGGCATTAACTTTTAAATTTGCATGGGATAATAAACAGATGGCAAAAGCAGTTACAAACTTTATGGAAGATAAAGGATTGAAGTAATGGCAAAAAAAAGTTTAACAGGATTTATGGAATGGTTACTGACCACACCAGAAGCTTATAGTATCTTGCTAATGACCAGTGCAATTGTTACTGCACTATTATTTACCACCCTCTTAGTGTTATCCCTCATATTTGGTTGGGCAGGATTATTTAAATTAATTTTTGGTTTGTTCAGTGCCATTTCAATTTACAAATTGTACACAACTATTAAAGCAAAAAGAATTGTGGGGAGTGGAAATTTAGTTGATTCCACTCTAGCAGAATTAATGAATTATGAGGTAATACATGAAGATGGAGATGAACAAAGCGAAAGGTTTTGTCCAGAACAGGGCAATGACAATGATGGGGAATCAATTGAAGGATTCCACAAAGACGTTACAAAAAGAGTTTCATCTGGTGAGACAGAACCAGAACCAGACAATATTAGCTTTAGCGACATTATACAAGAATCAAGCAGTATTGTTAAGGAACATGAGTTTGATCATGAAAAGCTTAGGTAAAGAGGTTGAACTTGAACAGTTCAGTAAACCTTTAATTGATATGGAGATAGAAAATGAAAGAATGTAGTGATAAGAAAATGCGTACTCCTGGTACATTACAGGAATATACTTGGCAAGAAAAAGCTACCAAAAAACAAATAATTAAAAGGTACGATTTTATGGCTGGTATGTTCGGAATTTTGTTCATTGTTGTAATTATTTTATTATTCGTAATGGTTATGATTAACGAATATAATCATAACTCAATGTTAGAACAAAACGATGCAAATATTGATGCATACAAATTAATGTATGGTCAGATAATCTGTGATGAATTGGGTTATGGTCAATTCAGTAACGCTTATGGTGGTAATGGTATTGTCACAGTAGAATGTGTTGATGGAGAAAAAAGGTGGATAATATGAATAATACAACTAAAGAAGATAAACAATTAAAATTAACTTTTGACGATACTGAAATAAACTTTATTTACGATTCTTTTTCCCGTGATGAAGATGTTCAGTTAGCTCAAAAGGTAAGGCGTGGTGAAGCTAAACTTCAACTAATGATGGAATTACTTAACAAAGTTGAAGATCATAATGCTAAAGTAAAGATTGATTAAACATTTTAATCAATACTTATTTTTTCTTTTTCTTATTTTTGTCATTACTTTAAAATGTATATAAACATTTATATACTTAACTCAATTATCTATCCCTATCACAAACGAGGTAAAGA
>Ga0233414_10000059_pt1 | contig 50563 bp, 61 predicted proteins | sample Na_anoxic_10_MG_FD_189020 | JGI IMG/M metagenome (GOLD analysis project Ga0233414, IMG submission 189020) | Seawater microbial communities from Saanich Inlet, British Columbia, Canada - Na_anoxic_10_MG | ecosystem: Environmental > Aquatic > Marine > Inlet | place: Canada: British Columbia... | reverse complement strand
AGCTGGCGTGATTTCCAGGACGGTCGACTCGCATTTCCAGGACGGTCGACTCGCATTTCCAGGACGGTCGACTCGCATTTCCAGGACGGTCGACTCGCATTTCCAGGACGGTCGACTCGCATTTCCAGGACGCGCGCCACCGATGAAACTCCAGACAAAAAAAGGCGCCCCAAGTGGAGCGCCTGACTTGATGTCGTGTCTGATTATTTCATGAAATAGTCAGTGATACTCGGCTAAGTATTTCGTCACCCAGTTTCCGCGCGATATCTGGATACAGCACCTTGAATAGTCCTGAAGATGAAAGCTCGAGGGTTCTAGCAGTCTCCAAAAGTTTGCTGTCGTCAAGGTCTGAAAGATTGACGATAAACTCGTTGCCAGTACTGGATACCAGTTCTGCCGGAATAACTAGAAACAGCTGGTTATCGTCGTTTATCTTTATAGATATATTCATAGCACAGCCAACATGAGAAGGCCAAATAGGGGCGCGCTAACGGTTACAGCTGCAACCAATAGGGCGCCAGTACTGATAATGTATTTCATCGGCTAGCCCTATTCCTAGCAACAGCCTTTGCGGCGGCGCTCCCTTTGGGTTGCGTTGAATGAATAAGCAAAGCGAACGATCCCTCACCATACGCTGCGATCGTGTCGTCTTTATCTATTTCGAGGCCAAGCGCCCGCGCACTATCCTCGGAATACACGACCAGAGCCTCGCGCAGTCCGTGCTCTGCGATCAGGTGATCGTGTGTTCCGCCTCGAGAGGCGATCAGTCGGAAGTTATTAGGTATGGAGTTTATACGCTTAACCCAGAATGGGAGCGCTTTCAGATAAGCGTATAGACGCCAGTTGGGGCGTCGACGCGCGACTATCAGCCACGCGTCAAAATACCAGAGCGCGAAGAAACCACCACCGATATGCGGGCGGATCAAGACGTTATCACTATCCACATGTTTTTTCGGTATGGCGTCAACTAGACTGTCTTCAATCAAGTCAGCAACGCCTTCAACGTCTCCGTTCTTATATGCTTTCTTTACCAGTGCGGTATTCCTTAACCGTGCCTGATAGGTCTCGGGGTACTGTGCTTCTTGTGAAGCACTGAAACAGCGAAACACGGTTTGATCGCCATCCACTACGCGCCTAGCACCATTCATCATCATAACTGACGCTTTACACTCTCGAGCGAATATACAGGTATGACCTGACAATAGCGACATAGAGTAGACTTTTCTACTCTTATCTAGTTTTTTGAACTTCTTATTTGTTGAACTTATTTGTAATAGTCTCATTGTCCTAACTCCTTTGCTAGTCTAACTTTCCTGTGTAGAATCCCTTCCCTCATTACATCTTCTTCCACTATTTCAATCAGCTCTGCGACCATCGCCATGTCAACGCCATAAACCGGCGACTCACAGTCAGGACAAGGCACGCCATGGCATGGCGTGGTATCTGGATCGGTATACTCGAACCGGGTCACCTGATCACACTCCGGACAGTACCCGCTTCGGTCAGACTCGTATTCATAAAACTCAACAAATGTCATTCTCATTTTACACCTACAATAGAATCACGCTCGAGCGCTTGCTGACGCTCAAGGGTTAGAACACCGCACCAAATCAGCGCGACAACCATGAAAGAAAGAACAACGAAGTAAACAAGCGAATCGAACAAGACAGCCTCCTATAGCTGGCTATAGAATAGCATCAATTGAAGTGTTATGCAACGGGTTGACGCCCTGGAACACACGACATGTTTTTCGTGTATTGCAAGTCGCGACAACCAATACGCGACAACCAATACGCGTTTTTCCTTTCCTGACTTTGGATGCGCGACAAATAATACGCGACCCTGGATACGCGACTTTGGATACGCGACAAGTTTGTCGTATGTTGTAGCCAGCCAGGCCCAGGTTGAGGGGGCATCCCCGATGCTATCACGCCATTGTATATATATAGTACCCCCCTCGAAACCCGTGACCCATTTTTCAACGTACCAATTTTACAAAACACGTCATTTGCGCTACATTGGCACCATGAACGTAGACACCGGCCGTTGCCTGGGCGCTTACGCTACCAGCACCAGGACAAAAGAGAAGAGAATAGACCCATTGTGGCACATCCTTCTTCACGAGAAAACGCATGTAAAGTCCGTCAAGCTAACAGGCTCTGGCCGCAGATACATCGTTGCCCTTGTAGAGTACCTTAGCGGAGAAATCAGATGGAGGTACACCGGACCCAGGTTCACGCCCCCCGCGGAGTTACTTGCCTGGGCTGAATCCACTGAACACGCACTGTCCTGGATAAAATCTCCGCGAGCGCTGCGCGCGCCTTCTTTCTGGCCTGATGCGGTAGACCATGCCTTTGGGCAATTCATGCCAGAACCATGGGAGTTGGCAAATGCCATCCCAGTAAATCTACGGGGGCAACCGGAAACATGGTACGGGCATGACGTGTGTGCCCTGGTGTCTTATGCTTGTGGGCTGAGTGTGTTTGAAATATCAAAGATAACGCGAGTCAATCAGCGTGCTGTGATTGCGCACATGTGTGCAGGTGCAAAAAAGTTGAACGACATCCCGCAGTTTAGACTGTGGTGTATGAATCTGGACTGGTCCAACCTGGCGGGCATTGCGCTGCAAGGAGAGCCGATGCACAAGAGAAGGGAGTTCTTCGAAGAGCTGGAGAAAACCCCCCTGGGCCTTTCTAAAAGGGACGTGGACAAGGCAATGGAGTCAGTGGTATTTAAGTTTGGAACTGATTCGAATATGACACCAAAGCGCGAAGAACACAGACCGATACATAAACATGTTATGGTGACGGAACCGAGGTGATCGATGGCAGATTTGTTAAAGCCTGCGCGAACGAGGATTGTAGAGAAGGCTCTCCCTAAGGAGACCGAGAGTGCTCTCCCCAAGGTGACGCCCGGGGGCACAGGGATGACTAAGGAAGACCAGCGCCTGTTTGAAGAACTCCTGGCCCCATCAGAATGGCAGAAAGAACAAGCCGACTCTGACGCCCAGATGCAAAAAATGAGAAGTGACGTAATGGGTTCCGGCATCGGGATCGCCCCAGAAAAGCCACAAGAACGATACGAGTTCATGTCACGACTAGGAAACGAACATCGGCGCATGGACTTCTCGGGCGGAATCAACCAACTGCCACAGATGTCTGAAGAGCTGCGCTACTACTTACTGCGAAAGTTCTTTGAACAGGAGGACGCTCGGGATAGAGAGGCGGAAGAGTCCATGAGCGACATAGATAGACGCATCCGTGAAATGAAAAACTTCTATGGGGGTGATCGATGAATATTGCAGACATGATAAGAGAGCTGCTTTCTGGGAAAGAGACCACAAAGGGAATCATGGGAATAAAGGGCAAGCCCACAGCCTCACAGAGGGAGCAGATCCGGTCCTACAACCAACAAGACAGGCGTCCCCCAAAAAACGCAGTAGAGCCGCAGAAGAAATACCCCGTCCCAGACTTCATTAAAAAAGCCCAGGCAGAGCCGACGAAGATAGCAGACCCGTACTCCATGACCAGGGCGCAAAGAAAGGCGGCCCAGAAAGGATTCGTCAAAACAGGCCAAAACGCAAAGGCCGCGCCAAACCGATTTGCAGATATAAAAGACTTCTACGGGGGTGACTGATGGCGGATTTGTTGAAAGACAAGCGGATGGAGATTGTAGAGAAGGCCATAGCTAAGGGCAAAAAACGCCAGGGCTACAAGCCAGACCGGGAAACGGACAAGTACATCTTGGATAGGCTTAGGGAGAACGTACCAGGATGGCGTCCCAGGGACCTTGTACGAGATCAAACAATAGACAGCGCTAGTGATTTGCGGGCTGGTCCATGGGGCGCCGAGGGGGCCATGCGGCTTACCCCAGACAAACACTATAGCTGGGGCGAAACGGTCTCCACAAAAAGAAACAAACTAAAGGGATGGGAGAATTACAAAAAAGCCCTCAATTCTAATCTGCGCATTTTAGGTGCAGCAGATAAGCAAGCCATGCAAGACTTGCAGAACGAGGTAGCGGAAGACATGACCGCCCCAGGTGCGCAGGAAGACCGTCCTGGTCGCGTACAGGAGATCTTAGAAGCCTTAGACTTTGGTAACCCGGAGAGCGGAGGAAGGGCTGCACTAAGAGAACTCAAGCGTTTAGCTATAGATGACAGACTCCCAAGAACGCAGATGGGCTGGAAGAAAACACCAGGAGAAGAACTCCTTAAAGCCAAGCTAGAAGAGCTAGGCCTAAAAGACATTCCCCGAAACAGAGCGTTGGCCATGCAAGAGCTGGGGTGGACTAATGTCCCCAAAGAGGCCATGGCCCGTGACCAACATGGGAACCCAGTACCACTATACGTTGACGAGATGAAAGCCGCTAGAGAAGCGGCCGCAGAGAAAGCCTATATGCAGGGTAGAAGAGACCCAATGAAAGACACCCAGGAGCGTGACTGATGGCAGATTTGTTGAAAGACAAGCGAATGGAGATTGCAAAATCGCTTTCCCAAAAGCCGTCTTTTGCTCGCCCTCAGTTTGATGTCAACGTGATGGAGGCTGACCCCGATTCACCAGGCAGCCAACGGATTCAGATTTCCTCTACCCCCGGTCAGTGGTATCGTGTGGGCGAAGATCTTCCAGGCGGAGGTACGCTTGAGAGCACTGGAGAAAGGGAGATAGAATATCTTCCGCCAAAAGGCGCCGGAGACCCATTCAAAATCAAGATGGGCGACTCCTACAAGGGCGAAAGCAAACCCCCCGTTTCCGACGAGCTTACAAAGTGGTATGAAAGCCGCGGCCATGCAGCAAAGCCACAATTCTCACCATCCAAGCTGGGAAATACGGACACCGACGAACGAGACATCCCGTCCTGGTGGCAGGCCCAGCAGGAGGGCATGACTGCGGAAGAGGCCCAAAAGGTTAACAACCAAAACCAAAGAGATGAGATTGACGCCCAAATAGAAGACGCCAACTTTCCTGACCCCAGGACAGACGATGCCGTTAGAATTGCCGTCGAAGACATGCTCGCAGAACAGTTTGTGGGACTTAAACTTCTCAAAACATCGGCAGAGCACGAAGACGGAGTGCCGGATAACATTTACTTTGAGGCCGGGGACGGCAGCGTCTGGGAGTGGAACTCCAATGGCGAAATACACAGAGCTGATTAGGAGAACAGATGGGACGCAGTAAGTTTGATCCTGACGAATACATTGAATGGCTGGAACGAGTTCCCGTAGAACACCGCGAGAAACTCGCCGTCATGTTCGCCGAAACAGAAATATCGTCCTATGACGACGTTGTATCATTTGCCCAAAAGGTGATGACACATGTACTCGCAGGGCACATCGCTCCCGTTGCCGCAGACGCCGCCTGCAAATGGGCCGAGATTATGCTCGCATCTCTCGCCGCACGAGAAGCCGCGGCGATGAACTCCGGGGACACTTACGTCGAACTGATTGACGCGCTAACCCAGGTGCAGGAAGATGAAGTAGAGGCATCGTACACCACAATAGAGGGAACTTATGCCGAAGCGGTCAACGACTAAAACACCCACGCCAACACCCACCCCAAGCTCCATGCTACGGGCGTATGGACAAATCCGCGACCAGGCTAGCGGGAACTCCGTACCGTTTGACCCCTATAAGATTACACACAGTTTGCAGTCTACTATACTGTCATATTATTCCAACCCACCAAAGACGCGAGACGGACAGACTAAATGGCTCGTTCTCCTGGGCTACCGGCAGGCAGGGAAGTCCCTGACCGCGGAACTGTGCGCGTACGCGAAAACCGCATACACACCAGGAATGGACCATGTCTGTATCGCGGATACAAGGGACCGCGCAGAGTACCTGCACCGCAGAGTTCACTTTACTCACGCCCGATGGCCAGAGAAGCTCAGGACCCCCACAAGCGCCACCAGGGAGGTTCGCCAGCTCTCGTTTGACCCAGCCAGGGGCGGGAAGATGCGCGTCATGTCGGGCGAGTCAGGAAGCGTGGGAATTGGTCAGTCTCCAGACTCCTTTCACGGCTCCGAGCTTCCGTTCTGGTCTGACCCCGAGGGGCAGTTCTCGCTGATTTACCCGTCGATGATTAACCGGGACCACTCATTGATGATCCTGGAATCCACACCCCTGCATGCGGGTGACTGGTGGCACGACCAATGTAACGACGCGAAGGCCGGAAGCGGCCGGTGGGTTTATGCGTTCTTTCCGTTCTGGGATGGGAAGCTGAATCAAAGACCATGGAGAAAAGAAGACAAGCTATCTCTCGAAGAGTTGCGGCTGATGGAGAAATACGGAGAGCTTGGACTGAAGAGGGAGAACCTTGCGTTCAGGCGCTTCATGATGAATACGGATGCGCAGATTAGAAGAGACCCCGCGCTGTTTCGTGTGTTCTATCCTTTCGACGACCTGTCATGCTGGATTTCAAACCACCGGGCCATCTTCAACGAGGGCTTGCTAAAAAAGCACCGCGATAGGAAAATGGAGAAGTGGTCTGCCCCATACATGGAGTACGAACCGCCAGAAGAGGGAGCCATCTATGCCATCGGAGTCGATCCCGCCGGACACGCTGCACGAGACCATGCGTCTTTCCAAGTACTTAAAGTTTATGAAGGAGAGTGGACACAGGTCGCCTGCTATGCAGACCACACAGAGCCAATACTCTTCACCAGGAGGCTCCTCGAGGTCGCAGAGAAGTACAACCGAGCAAAGGTCGTCATCGAGTCCAATGGCGTTGGGGCCGCAACCATCGCGCTCGCTAAGCAGGCCGAGTACGCCAACCTCTACTACGAGAAGCCCTACAAGGCAGGGCTTACAAGTACTTCCAAAAAACTGGAAGAGATGATCGGATGGATACAAGACGCCCTGATGGACGAACTCGTCATCAATGACGAAGACACCTACGGGCAACTATGCTCGTATCGCCACGATAAAAGAACGGAAACATCTGTCGTATCAGAAATGCTAAAGGGCAGCGTGGGACCCAAGAGAAGAGAAAGACACCACTGGGATAAGATTTCTGCGCTACAATTAGCCGTCGTTGGCGCAAGAAGACTTCCGCAAAGACCCAAGGGAACCCTTGACAAAGGAACAGAGGGGAACGTGGTGCTCTTTAAGGATTTGACTTGGAACCAACTACAGGCATATAGAAAGTCAGAGAGCGATGATAAGAACAAAAAGCGCGGGCGCAGCCGATACCGCTCTGTAAGGAGGCGACGATGATTGACGAAAACATCCAGGTTGATGAAAACGTCCAGGTCGAACCGGATGCTATCTCAAAAACAAGAAGCGCCATTGCGAAATCCGCAAACCTAAAACACGCCACAGCCAACCACTTTGGAGTCCCCGTGGAAGAAGTGGATGACCAAATGATTGAAATGTACGAATCAGGACTAGGAGCACAGTAATGGCCGACTTAATGAGAGAAAAGCGCATGAAGATAGCCAGAGACGCTTTGGCAGAAAGCCCTGGTAAGCCAGCGTATGGTGGTGTAAGCAAGCCCGGCACAAGAGCGGGCGCACATCTGGGGGGCATTCAGCGCTCCACCTTCGACCCCGACATCGCTGGTGAGGAGGATCGTGAGATGAAGAAGTCGGCCGCGGTTGCGCAGGCCACTGACCCCCATGAGGTAGATGACACCTACTTAAACCCCTATGACCTGCCCCCAGAGGAGTGGAACATAATGCGCTACCGGACTCCTGCTGCACGGGCATATTTTGCGCATTTGGATAGGATTCCAGAGTATCGCCGAGAGTGGGCTGGGCGCCATTACGCCGGACTTACCAAGCCGCCTGTGCTGGCGGATCCCGCCGATCAAGCCGAAATTGCCCAATTGATTGACAGAGGCTCTCACGGGGATGTTCGCCCAGAGATGGCAGAGTTGCAGGCTCAGGAAGCAGAGTTCAAAAGAATGGCCGAGGAGCAGAAGGCCGCCCTTGAAGATGCGGCATTTATTAAAGAGTATTACGGGGAGCAGTAATGGCCGACTTAATGAGAGAAAAACGAGAAGCACTTGCTAGAAAACTGGCCCAACAGCATCCCCAAGTGGAGGAGTTCGAGGCTGCCGGTGGAGATGTAGAAGACTTGTCGGGAGATGTCCGAGGCGCAGTGCCGGAAGTGGTTGCATCTCCCCGAGGCGGCGAGACAATCCATGATGCCCTAGACAGCTCAAGAAAAGCCGCGAGCGCTGCGCGCCGTGAATTCGATCATGCACGAGAATCCGACAGATCAGTCTGGGCCAAGCTGTACGACAAGGAGCCGCATCTTCCCGATGATGTCATTTTAGAACTTTTAGACCTTCAGAAGGATGGTATTATTAAGTTGTCCCCGTCTTTTGAGAGAGACATAGGCCCTTGGTTAAATTCGCGTGCCGAAAGAAGACGTACATGGGATGAATCTGAAAAATCAATTGACGGGCTTAGAGACTTAGAGAAGTTTTCTAACGAAGAGTCTCCGTTTGCAAAACGAGCAAAGAAGTACGGCAAGCCTGGAGAAGAGTACCGAGAAGAAGGCGGAGAATAATGGGCTTAACCAATGAGCAAATCCAGGGGATAATAAAGACCCATCAGGCAAAGGCATCAGGGGAGCGCCAGATGTGGGACTCCTGGCGCCGCTGGTATCTGGGGGAGTACTGGTCCCAGGACTACTCATCACCCACGGGGGCATTCTCCGCAGAGACGGGCGTCACTGATGATGATGTCAACTTTGAGACCAACTATCCGTACGCATACATTGATACGATGGTTGCGAACATCTGCCCGACGAACCCGAAGATCACGGTCACGGCCAGGAGAAAGGAAAACACAGAGCCAGCATCGGTAAGAGAGGCACTGATTAACGACGTGTTTTACCGACAGAAGCTCCATGCCGACTTGTGGCGCCTGTGCATCGGAACTGCAATCTGCGGCCGGGGATTCATGAAGACCGTCTGGAACTTCAAGAGAGAGACTGTTGAGTTCATGGTCGTAGACCCGCGTTACGTCTTCTTCGATATGTCAGCCACGCGCTGGGAAGATATTAGATACCTCGTCGAGGTCTCCGTCATCACCAAGGACGAGTTTAAGAAGCGCATAAAGAAGCCTGGGCGAAAGGGGGGATTTTACCCTCACAAGGTTATGGATGAGGTGAACTTTGGGGGCTACCCGAGCTGGCTGAAGGACGTGAGTGGAAACAGGAGTATGGTCAACAATGCGTCGAACGACGTCTACAACTGGGCCACAGTGTACGAGTTCTACGACTTTGAAAACAAAAAGTACTACCACATTATTGATGGAGTAGACAAGCCCCTCTTTGAGGGAGACCTCCCCTACACATACGCAGACAACCCATTCACGATGCTCCAGTTCAACGAGAACATGAAAGACCTTGCCGGTCTATCGGACATCGCTCTGATTTCAAGCCTTCAGCAGCGACTAAACGAACTTGATACCCTGGAGTTATGGCATGCTCAGTCTTCCATTCCTGTTACGCTTATTCAAAGCGCTCTTGTTGATAATCCTGAGCAGGTTAAGACGGCGATCCGAGATGCCTCCGAACCGGGTTCCGTTGTGGACGTTCACGGAAAAGCAGACGTTCCACTAAAGGACCTATTCGGGGCCACACCACAGCCAGGACTAACACCGTCCTTCGACAAAATGCGCGCCCGCTGCCAGCAGGTCATTGAGTTTGTTCTCGGGGTGCCCCAATACTCCCGCGGTGTTGTGGGCGTTACAGATGTCGCGACGGAGGTTGCGCTTGCTGACTCCGCAACCAGAACCAGAAACGGTCGCAGAATCAAGGCAGTCAATGACGTAATCGCGTCCCTGGCCCTTAACTCGATCGCCCTCTTCGAGGAGTTCCTTGACCCCACAAGCCAGATGGTCGCCCGGGTCTCTGACACCCAGGAGCCAGTGGTTATATCCAGAGAAAGCATGGGCGCCATTGAAGCAGGCGGCTTTGATTACGACTATGAAGCTATCGCCTACTCTCCGGCGGAGAATAACAAGCTCGCACAACTTAGAAGCCTTCAGTCATTCCTGCCCATACTAATGCAAGCGGAAAACGTAGACAAGAATCGACTAATCGCAAAACTTCTCGATCTGTTGAATATGAAAGACCTGGCTGTCTCCCAGGAGGAAATGGCGGCCAAACAGCAGCAGATGCAACAGGCAATGGCGGCACAGATGCAGCAGGGAGCGCAACCAGGAGGCGCCGCCGCGGCTGCGCAGCCTGGGGTGGAGTCAGTGGCCACGGGAGGGATGCCGCCAGGGCTTGAGCCTCCGCCGATGCCGATGGAGAATGGCGGCGCCGGAAACACTCTTCCAAACGCCTTGCGCGGAAAACTGGAGTTATAGATGCCCCTTTACGATGTTCGATGCACCTCTGGATGTGGAAAGAATGAGGTGTATGTTCTTCTTCGTGATGCCGATAGTATTGTATGTCCAGACTGTTCTGGTCCTGCGGTACGACTGGTCTCCCCGGTCCTGGCCATTGGCGCCCTATTTAGCAAGCCAATAGAGTTTGGGCAGATAGGAAAGAAGTTTGAAACAAACGAGCAGCTCCGGAATTACAAGAAAGAAAATCCTGATGCAAAGTTTGTACAGAAGGACAGTAAGGAATGGAGAAGTCATTACGATTCTGTGAGAAACCACTGCGACAAAAAGGCAAAAAAACAAGGCTTTAGCGACCATGAGGCGCGCGGGAAGTTTCTGAAAAAAAGGCAACAGGCTCGAAATGATTGACTTTGTTGACAAAATGCTGTACTTGACCATTGGAGGCCCAAATGCCGTATGAATCCGAAATGGAAGAAGAGGTAGAGTCTGAAGAAGAGGTTTCTGAAGAGGCTCCCGAAGAAGGCGAGAAGAAGGACTATACTCAAGAAGAAATGGTTGAGTACCTGGTTAATGAGGCCGGTAGTTCTGAGGAGTTCATGGAAACTCTTGACAAGCACGGGTGGGAGCTTCGAAAAAAGGAGGGTCCCTCCGAAGACTTTGATTCGATCGAAAAAGAGCTGGGCATGCACGCATCCCCACCAAAGCTCTCCGTCATCCGTTTATCATCTGCACGCAAGGCGCTGAACCAGTCAGGTAAGCGCAAATGAGCGTAGAAGAGACCCAGGCATTAGAGGGGGCCGCAGCCGAGCCGGTTGCTGAATCTTCTTCTCCAGCCATTGATTCTTCTGTTGCCTCCGATTCTGAGGCGGCTCCCTCTCATGAGGGTGCGGTAGAAGCGGCACCTGACGAGGCGCCAGCGCCCGTTCAGGAAGAGCCGGAGCTTCCCGAGTTTGACTTTAGTGCTTGGGAGGGTGGTGTTGACGACCTGCCCGAAAGGTATCATGGGGTCCACGGCCGCATGGAGGAATTGTTTGGCAGTAAGTTTGGCGCACTGGAAGGCGACATGGACCAGCTCCGTCGTCTGAATGACGCGCTAATGGTCGGTGAGGAAGATCCTCGCGTGGCCGACTTTCAGTCAAAATATGAGTCCGAGATTTCCGCAAGGGAAGGCGTGCAGAGGGAATACGAGCAATATAGGGCGGAGGTTGATGCGTCTTTAGATAGGGATGCAGCCAGCTACGCTCAGAACTTTAAACAAAAACACAGCGAAATCTTTGAGGACCCTGAAAAGCGTGAGGCTCTAGCTATTTTGATAGAGAATCAGTGGGACCCGGAGGTTGGCGTGAAACTTCTTAGCCTTGATAGGGAGACGATGAAAGTCGCCCTTGAGGCAAAGCGGGACGGTGTGCCCGATTCATACGCACTACGGTTGGCAGAAAACGCATCTAGGCCTCGGCCGAAATCGGATCCTCGTCCTGCGGCGAAGATAACCTCTGGAGCCACCACTCGTTCATCACCTGATCAACAGATGATGGACATCAACGAAACCTCGTCTTTAGACGATAAACGCATGATTGTGGCTCGCAGAGCACTCAAAAACGCTAGGAGATAGAAAATGCCTACTGTAGGAACTGGAATCAGTCCAGACGTGTTGGCCACAGCTCTTCAAGAACTGATGCCATCATATTCTGAACTATTCGCGAAATGGCATCCGGTCTTGGATCGGATCATCAACAAGGGAAATATGGACCGCAGCGTCCTGAAAGGCCCTTTCCGTGAATTTGCTGTAGTTACCGGTGGTCCCGGTTCTGTGACTCAAGTTGTCACAGGGTCTGAAGTCATTGCCGGTGGACGTAACCAGGCAGCAGCTCGTGGTGATACTTACGCACCTCGACTCATCTACGCATTTGACGTACCAGGAAAGGACCTGGCTGAAGCAAATGGCGAGATGGACCTTGCTCGAATCATTCAACACTACCCAGAGTTGGCCCTTGCTGACTTCCATGAGCGAATCTCCGAGCAGTTCGCCCAGGGAACGGGTCCTGGTGTTGCTGGGTTTGCGACCCTGAACGGCGCTACAACTTACAGCCCCAACGGAGCGGCTCGCTCTGGTGCTATTAAGTTCGGCAGCCGCGTGGCACAGCAAACTGGCGGCGCCCCGCTAGGCACGAGCGATCGACGCTACGGGCTGACTTCCGGCGGAACGGACGGATGGTACAACCAGTGGGGAGATATTCCCGCCGCTGGTTTTGCTGCATCCAATGGACGAAGCACCATGCGTCAAGTGTACTTTGCGGCAGCGCGTCAGATGAAGACAATGGGTCCCGTTGACCTGCTGTTGGGCGATGAAGCGTCTTACCTCAACTATCTTGATAGCCTGGATTCGCAGGTTCGCATCATCTCCGACTCGACAAAAGCCGGTGACCGCGCTCCCAAGCAAATCCGACAAGGCGTTAAGTTCCTCGATGCAGACTTCTACCTTGAAGATAGCATCGACATCACAAACGCAGCCTGGAATCAGGCTGGAGACGGAACTCCCAATGCTCCGGCAAATGCTGCTAACGATGGGGTTATCTACTTCATCAACACCGCATGCTGGCACGCATACACCCTCGGGCACGACGCAAGTCGCGAAACCAAGGGCGACTTCTCTGTTCGTGGTCCTTTCCGTATCCCCGAGCAAGACCTTTTCCGTTACGAAATTGTCTTGAACATGGGTATCCACACTAACCAGCTTCGAGCTAACGGCGCCGTTACCGGCTCCGCAATCGCGTAGGGAGGTTCATCATGGCAATGACAGCAATGGGTATTGCGGTAGTAACCGTATCTGAAGATCAGCAGGCTCCTCTTGGTTTCGTTCATGTCGAGCCAGCAAGTGCTCAAGCGGGACTTGCGGCGACAGACACCGCCCAGGATTCTGGAGGTCGCGTCTGGATCTACGTCAAGAACACCTCGGGTATTGCGCTCTCTCCAGGCACCGTGTGTGCCCGCGATGGCGCAGAGGCGAACGCTACAATCCAGGCAACAACCAATCATCCTGCAAAGGTCATTGGTGTTGCACAGCACGCTATTGCGGCTGGGTATTATGGCTTTCTTCTCCGCAAGGGGCACGGCCAGGCAGACTATAACGGCGCATGCGCTGTAACAAAGGGTCTTGTCACTTCCGCCGGAAATGGCGAAGTATCTGCCTCTCCAGGGGTCGTTGAGGCGACCGTAGGTCACTGCACGATTGCAGTGGGCGGCGCAGGGCTTGGCTATGCTTACTTGAACTGCTGCGGATAATTTTATTCTTTAGTGAACTTGTTTTTCTATAAGGGTAAAATGGGGCGGGAGGCTAAAACTTCCCGCCCTTTTTGTTGAGGTGAGCAGTGAATTTGAAAGACATCCGCAACGCAATGTTTGCCCAGGCTGATTATGGCCCGAAAAATAGCGCAGGCGCAGAAGACCGGATGAATAAGTTCATCAACCGGGCGTACAACCTTATTGCGCTAGAAGCCCCGTTTTTGTTTTTTGAAGAAATTCTTAGAATCGCAACGCAACCAGACGTGATTAATGACACAAACAATACGGTCACCTTCGCCCCAGATATTACTTGGGATGTTGCTGGGGACCCGATGTTCCCCAAGGGTTCAACCGGAGCCACGCTGCCACCAAATCCATGGGTGATCAAACAGGATGCAGTGGGCGCAGGAGGGGTGCTTACTGACTGGCCAACAGACCGGAGCTGGGACGGCCGGGTCATTGAGATTCAAGATGCCGATGGAGAGTGGCACAGAAACATTATCCGCACAGTTTGGGACCTTAATTATGGCCCGAAGCAGGTGGTCATCGCTCCTGGCTCGCCCCCTCTATCCACTCCGGCCACCGGAAAGGTCATCTCCCTTTGGATGCCGTGGGATACGAACAAGTTTGGTGCAGGCCCGTTTCAGTATCGGGTTTATACTAGCGAATACGCAATCCCAGACGATATTATCGAAGTCCACTCAATGCGCTTGTGGAAGACAAACAATTCCTGGCCTCTCCAAGTCATCGGGCAGGAAGACGCAGAGCGACAGAACATTATCGACCGACACACGGACGTTGCTAAGGGGATCCCAAGGGTCATTTACAGGCGGGAGCATATCCAAATACAGGGACCGAGCGTGGCGCCTTTGGCGACCCTGTCTAATCAGGTTGACTTTGGGGAGTATGATAACGCAGGCGCAATTGTGAAGTACCCGAGATGGAAGGGACCAGAGCCAGCCGGTCAGTTTGAGTATGTGATCACCTACACCTGGGGCAAGCGGGACATCTGGTTCAGAAACCAGGGCTTAAGCCTCTGGAATGACAACCCGTATGACTGGCAAAACCCAGAGCACGGGGTTGCGGCCACATCGGCGGAATGGACTGATGCGACAGGACGGAAGGGTGCTGCAAACAGATCTCAGGCAGCCAGGAATAGGTATCGTGAGCCTCTTTATGAGAGCGCGCCGTCGCCTGTCTCTGCTGTAGTTACCGCCACAAACGCATCGGACACTGACCAGGGAGGCGTCACGGTCACGGCGGGAGGACCCGCGGTTCTGCTTACGCTTCCAAATATACAGTACATGCAGGGCTTCATGATGATGGGAACGGGACCGTCTGTTGCAGGCGCCAACGGGGCCTTCGTCGGCAATATACCTCCAGGCACCAACGAGGGCTTTGTCCGTGTGAGTTCCAGGCTGAGTGGCTGGCATGTTCGCATTTACCGAAGAAGGATAACTGCTGATTTCTCGAACTATGAGATCTTACACACAGGAACCCCTACCCCAGGCGTTGTAGAGCCTGGCCAGTGGGTTGAGGGATTCAAAAGGATGGATATCCCGAAGGCGTTTCTCCTGCTGGCAGAGGTGAACGTGGACTGGGATAACCAGGGGTACTTCATAGACGACGGAGCAATCCTTCCAGACTACCACCGAAGACTCAGGGACACTCATGGGTATCAGACTATTGGGATGTACCCAACGCCCAACGCGCGCTTTGAACTTGAGATTAGGTGCATCCGCCGCCCCAAAGAACTGAAGGACGACCAAGACGCGCCACTTATCCATGCAGAGGCGTGCGACCTGCTTGTTGACCGGGCGCTCCAGTTGCTGTATGAAACGGAAGGCAACATAAATATGATGCGCCTCGCAAAGGGGCGTTACGAGAGGAATCTGAAAACACTGTCTAAGAGGTACGGAGACCTACGGTCTTCCGCCGTTCCGATGCTTAAGCGCCTATCCAGGGCTACTCCTGGTTACAGGACAAGCCTTCGATACAGGCAGTGGTGGAACACACCAAACTCATAGGAGAAGAGATGGCTAAGCTAAAAACGGGCCAAGTATACAAAATGGTTAGAGACGACGGCTCTGTCGAGGAGTTTATTTGCTGGGCAACCCTGTACCGCAAGGGGCAGATGCACGGATGGATTCAGAGATTCGGGTTTGCCCGTCAGATGATCTCTGAAGAGTCTGAGCTTGCGAAGCAGATGACCGCAGTCCTTCCGCCAAAGCCAAAGGCGTCCTCAAAGCCAAAGCGAGTGGTTGCTAAAAAGCCGCCCGTGAAAAAAGCCCCAGAAAAAGCGAGCAAGTAGATGTCCGATGAGCGGCCTACCAAGCGGTCTGGGTTGCTTAACATCCGGGCCGTTACAACCAAAATACTGTCTCCCGACAACCTGGCTAACGAGATCCAGAATATGCGGGAAACGGAGAGAAGCACGCTAAAAAGCATCCTTGGTCCCGCGCCCTATATTCCTGCGTACGGCCAGACCTTACAGCCATCCTTCGCCCAGATGAAGGGCATTTTCCACGGTAGGCTTCGAGATGGTCAAAAGGAAGTTCTGCTTGCTACTGCGTATAACGGAACGACGAACGTTCTTTTGGAGTTCAACGGGTGGTCTCGAACTTGGCAGACGGCCTACACCTGGAAGCCAAACGAGCCTAAGTCAGAATATCCTGCATTCCCGACGCAGTTCGAGCAATGCTCGAATGGCATAGTCATTATCAGTCAGCATGATGGTCGCCCAAGGTTTTATGATGAAGACGGCCATTGCGCCCCATTGGGGTATTCGAGGACCCCTGGTCCCCCATCTCTGCTTGGGCCAACGCAAAACGACTCCTATGAATTTTCGAGTACCGCATTGGGGGCTGATACATCCAAGTCATACAGCCCAAATAGTGAGGGGTTTAGTCACGACGCCGATATATACGACCGGTGGCTGGGGTCGGTCGTTCTAACAAACACCCAGATGCATACAGCATTTGGTCGAGGCCGTGTCGGGACAATCTACTCTGACCCCACGAACGGGGTCGGAGGCTCATTGTCTAGGGATGCTCTTAATAATGGGTACGCGCCAGGACTGCTTCTTACGGGGGCATATACTGGTGTCACCCAGTGGGTGGACAAGTACGGGAACTTCTCGCCTCTGTCTCCTCGAAGCAACACCGTGTCGTTCGCGCAGCAATCAGCCATGTACCCGGAAAATGTTCTGTTCCCCACAGCTCCACCAACGGGCGTGGTGTACCCGGATGGGGTAGCACAAGGGCCAGAAAATCTTTTAAAGCAGCTCTTGTGGCAAAACATTTCTTTGCCTGAGGAGTCTTCTTCCGAAAGCAGGACCGTGGGAAGAAACCTGTACAGGACAAGGGACTCAATTAACTCAGAGTCTGTGAATCAGCTATTCCTGCTCCCATCAAACAGCGATGGCGGGGTTTTCGCGTCACAAACCATCCCTGACACATCCTCCGAGATCTACGTTGACAACGGGCCTGATGGTTGGCTTGTAGCGGAGGCCCCAGACGTTGTTCCGATGCAGAGGTTCCGGCTATGTCGTCAGGCGTTTGGCAGAATGTTTTTCGCAAACACTCCTGAAGATCCTGGTCTTGTAAGATTTTCAATGCCAGGGCGCTGGGGGACTCTTCTTAAGGATGACTTTTTCTATCCAGACCCGTCTGGCGGAGACATCACGGGGCTGTATCCTGTCGCAGAGGGCCTTCTTGTTTTTACCGAAAGCTCTACATTTCTTATTGCTGACACAAGCCAGGCTACTGGCTTCTCGGTCACAACTATCAGTCGTCAGTTTGGGTGCGTGGCTCCCAGCTCTATTGCGACCACAGAGAGCGGCTATACAATATGGCTGGGCAAGAAGGCGTTTTATGCATATTCAACGGGCGGTGTTGAGTACTTCTCGGACACGATAAGAGAGGGGCTTAAGTACATAAACACATCAAGGGAGATGCAGTCTGTTGCGGCCGTAGACGTTTCGAGTGGAGAATACCGTTGCTGGGTTCCTATGCACTCGTCAAAATCCAACAACCGATGTTACGTCTTTGACGCTCGTCAGCCCAATACGGGGTGGAGGACAAGGACTGATATTTCCGCATCATCGGTTTGCGTGACGAGAGATCACCGTGCATACATGCTCGCGGCCGGGAGCGTCGGGACCGAGCCTGCCCTTACTCCTGAGTCTGTGTATGTGCTGGACAAAGAGGTGTCATCGACGGTGTACGCTCTTCCACAGAGGTCTTACACCATCGAAACCAACTGGCTTTTAAATGAAAGCGAGTATGACGCGAAGACCCCGATTACTGTTTATATATGGATGATTGAAAGCTCATCTCAGAGCCTTTCTGTTCAGGTTTACAGGGATTGGAGGAAGTCTGTTATTCATACAGAGACGGTGACCTTGTATTATGAGAACGACCCTCCTCCATTCTACGGGACGGCGACCCTGGATACTGGGGAAACAATTAGAAGGTCTCGTCCGTACTGGTGTAAGGCGAAGGTGTTTGTTCCTGGGTGCGAAGTATTTAAGTTAATTCTAACCGCATCGGAAAAGATTGAGTTTGTAGGTCTTTCTTATGATTACGTCCCACACCCATCGGGTGGAGCAAGGGTGCAGCAATGAGTTGGAGATTTCCTGACGCAAATATATCTACTCCCCAGGTGGTCAATGAAGAGTCGTTAAACGACGGGTTCATGCCAGCAGCTACGGAGGCCCAGGGGAAGCTCAACGAGCACAACATCGCATCGGGCATTGTCCCTGGAGCAGCATTTGGGGCGTCCCAGTTCATCCCAGACACCTACGTCGATCCGGTCGGTGTTGGCTTTGAGTATGTGAACACAAGAGGCCCTGCGGCCTCTCAAGTCACCGCAGATGGCGGCGGAAGCCCTGGAGGGACTCGTGGCGCATGGATAACAATCGACGAAGTGGGAACCCACAATACGGTATCTACGAGACCCAACCTAGACGGGGGCGTTAGGATTGACTTGAATCCGACGATGTCGGTCATCGGCGCCAAGACCCCGCCAAAGCAGCAGCCGGGGATGACGGACCCGCGCCCTATGCAGGCAAAATTCTTTGTTGAGGTAGATACGACACTCTGGGTTATGGCCACGCTACAGGTACAGGAAGAGCAACGCGCGGGTCAAATGTTTGCGCTCCGCATCAACGGGGCAGTTGTATCTGAAGGGATGTTTGGAGGTGCAGACATATCAAATGACAGGATTGGGACAAAGGGTTCTTCAGTCGATACCCCAATGGCAGAAGTGGGCATATTCTCCCCGTCAGCGGGCGCTGCGGGCAATGAGATAGGGTATCCCGTGTGCATCGAGGCCGTAATTGATGTCCCACCTGGGGACGTTACTGTTGAGGTCTTGGGGATGAACACGGCGTCCCTAAAAGGAGGCAGCGTATCCGCGTCCGATGGGATTGTATGCGTGGGCGGTAGAGAACTTGTGATATTAAAGATGATGAGGTAGTCATGGGTGAAATAAACTTTACTCCGTTTGAGGAAGAAGAAGCCTACACGGCCACGGGTCTGTCCAACAGGTTCATTCAATTAGGCCAGCAGGGCATTGATGACTTGACAAAGACGGCGTTTCAGGACGGGTGCCTAAACGAAAACCACACACCCTCGTTTTTGTCCTTCTGCGGGACATCGGAGTTCCCGGCCGCAGATACCGTCGCGTCTCAAATAGCAATGCTTGGCGTTGCCTACACCAGTGGGTGGTCCACAGTATCGAGCACGCAAACGGGCCTGAGTTATTGGAACGCAACGACGGGGGCTGGGTCGGTAGTCATGAACTACCCGCCAAATGATGGCGTGTGGGGACCCATCCAGGACGGGGCCGCAAACAATCTGATGGTAACTCTTCCGGCATCTGTGCCTCTGGGGGATCCACAGTTCAACGACCGCTTTGGACTGGACGCCCTTTTGGTTATGCTTAATGTTCAGTTTGAGCGGTTCGAGTTTTATGACAGCGACGGGGACCCTATTGACGGGAACTCCCCTGCGGGAGCCAGCGGGGCAGCCGTGTGCATTCAAGTAAGCAACGATAATGTGAACTGGTATCACCTGTACCTGGGAGATAGCGCATGGGTGGACACAACGGGCTTGGCGTCAGGAAGCGCACCCTACAGGTATCGGGTTACCGAGAGGAGAGTGGAATGCTTTGGCCAAGAGGCAAAGACGACATCTCTGGTGGTCTCTAGTCAGAACTTCCCGTCTAGAAGGGACGTGTCTATCAGAACAATCATAAACGCAAGCTCTCTTGCGAATACGATAACTGCGCAGAATGTGAAGGGTGCTATCTCCTCTGTGCGGTACATTCGCGCAGTCGTCTCCATAATAAAGGGGAAGGGTGGCGACCCAATGCACGACAAGACGGTCACCGCTAGAATCAGGAAAGCAAATCTGTCCGTTTTGGCTCTTCGCGCAAATGAGGTGGACCCAGATGCCTAACATAACCTATAAAAACACCCCAGGTTCTGGAACTCTTGCAGCGGGCGCGTCCCCCACTGGAGTGGATGTCTCCGAGAACTGGTACTACCCAACGGCAACCGGAGAGCAATCTCTGGAGGTAATCAACGGGCACCTGGACGCCGCCAACCTCGACTCTTCGTTGAAGTTTGAGAATAAGCACATCCAGAAGGGAACAATCTCTCGGACAAAAATGGTGGGCTGCACGGCGAACATAGACTACTTTGCCCAGATGTTTGGCGGTTCTACTACCCAAGCCTCTGTAGACGACATCTATGATGAGCCTTCAGATCAGATCCTTTCAAGGGAAGCGGTGGCAATCCCTGGGCTTGGGATTAGGTTTTACGTTCCCTTTTCCGGCGCCAAATGCATATTGCAGTGGAGCTTTAATCACCAGAACGACGGGGTTTATGCGTCACAGTTCCTCCCTCGGGTTGTAATGGCCAATGGCAAGAACTTTCCGGCCTTCTTTTTGTTTGTTGACGGCGTGATGGATCACATAAACGCCCGAAGGTATATCCCTGGGGCGGGGGTGCTTGATCCCGCAGGGAGTACTGGGCTGGGGGTTGACTTCAGCTACGGGCGCGCATGGTCTGGGCACAAGCTGATAACGAGCATGACAAAGGGATGGCACAGCGCAGATATCAGGGTGATGCTTCCAGCCCGAGGTGAAGACAATAATAAAGTTACGCAGTGTCGTGTAAGAACACGCGGAATGCGGTATATTCTTTTTAGGTGAGGTGAATTATGGATGATGAAAGTACACGGTCGCTGGACGCATTTCTGGATCCTGCGCCGAGAAGGACAAGCAGCAAGCCCCGCATGACCCCGCAGGAGGCCGTCGAAATGGCTGAGTCTGGGATGGAAGACGTCACAGCGGCGGCGAGAGAATCCCGCCTCCTCGAGGCGCAGAAGGATCCCGTTAGAAACATTCAGGCCCAGGCGGAACTTGATAGGGTGTACCGCGAAAAACGCACCGATGCCCTTAGTAAGATCCTGCAAGCCCAAAGAGATCGGCAAACCGGAGGCGGCTTCATTGGCGGTATCGCTCGCGCTCCCGGCAACGCGACAGAGCATCTCCTCGAATATTTTGGGGGACCCGAAATTGTACTTCCTCCCGCAACTCCGGCGCCTTGGGTCAGAAAGGGACTCAGTAGCTCTGCCCTGGGAAAAGCAGCAGGACTACTGATTCCATCGCGCGATGTGGATGGCCGCATAGCAGAAATCGCAAGGGCCACCACTTACCCAAGCGTCCCAGGAGGCCCTGGAATAAACGAGCGCGCACTGAAGGCAGCCACGGAGGCGTACCAACGAGCACTGCTCGGGGAAGAGGAGGAGGCCGTCGAGACGCCCGCTGAAACACCCGCCCTCATGGGACCGCAGAGACCGTAAAGGAGTAAGTTATGGCTTCACAAAAAGGCGCGAAAACAGGCCAACAGATAGGTTCTGCTCTGGGAACAGCGGCAGGACTACTGATCCCAGGCGCACAACCATTCGCAGGACTTATCGGCGCAGGCGCAAGTGCCCTTGGGGGCGCCGCTGGCGGTCTGATGGGGAAAAACAGAAAGAAAGCAAGGGAGGAAGAACTCCTGCGGGAAGCCAGAAGAATGCCCGGGCAGGCACAACCATCTATCGACATGGGTGTCGGCGCACAAGCCGCGACCCAACAAATGATGCTGACACCGGGGGCACCGGCTGACGTTGCCGCCAGGATTGCAGCCGGGGCTATAGAGACCCAGGGTCGCGAAAGCGGCAAGACCCACCAGCAGTATCTTGAAGACTTCTACGCAGGCCAACGCGATGTCATGGGCGACATCCGCCAGGACATTGGGCAGATTGAAGAGGAAGAGAGGATGGCCGGAGGGCAAGCCGCCGCAGGAATTGAACAGGCCCTAGGGTCTCCAGCGTTTGCTAAGGGCGCCAAGCTCGCCCTGTCAGGCATCCAGGAAGGCTCGGTGGAAAAAGGGCGTGAGATGATCCATAACCAGGAGATGGCGGAAGCAACGCGGCAAGGTGAGCTTAGGGCTGCGCGAGGGGGCGATGACTACGAACGGCTGGAAAAGTACTTTAGAGAAAACAGGCCCTGGAGGACGTAATGGCTACTCTTGAAGAGAAACTTGACGCATACAACAGACGCGCCTGGACAGTAGCGGGAGCTGGCACTGGTCCAATTGCCGAAGACCCTACGCAAACACAACGACGCGGGCAGTCCTTGGCCATCTCCAAGTTGCAGGACGCTCAGGTGGCTGCCGACGAAGCACTGCGCTCTGGCAAATACAAGTTGTGGCTGGATTCTCAGCAGAAAATGAACGATAAGCTCGTATCTGCGATGGCGTCAGTTCAGGCATCATCGAACTCGGCGAAGGCAAAATTCCTATCAACCAAGCTGACGGAGTTGGGGAAGATAAATGCAGACATGCTCAAAAGGGGCGACAAGACAAAAGAGGCCTTTGCGGCAGCAAGCAAGCTCGTTAAGCAGTTTGGCCTAGGAAACCCCGGAGTCGCCCTGGAGGGGCGAGGGAACCAGGACTTTCTTCGTGGGCTTGGGCGCACAGTGATGGAGGAGTTTACCACCGACGCAGCCGGTCAACGAAACCTTATGTCTTTCTTGCAGATCGTAGGAGAGCAGCTAGAGGTTCCGGCGACCCCAGAGGAGGTCAAGAACGCAATCTTGGCCAGCCACCCAGGTGAGCACAGCGCGCTTAGAACTAGATTTAAGGCAGCAGAAGCCGCGCAGACAAGGCTTCATAATGATCAGAACAGGATGCGCGGAATTTCAAACGAGTATCTGAAGGCGACGAGGGACCCTAGCTTTGCAGGAGCTGGCTACTTCAAGAGAATTATGGGTTCTGGTGCCAACCCGGCCGCAGGCGCTGGAAGGAACCCCGACGCCCTTCAGGGTCTGTATGATGAGAATGTGCCTGCTGGGTCTCGGTCTCATGAGTTTGAGATCGCAGAGCGCGGCAGGCAGCTCGGTGGGGACCTGGGCCAATTGGCGGAGGATATATACAGGGACCCGGAATTTATTGAGATGGCAGAGAGGATGAACCTCAAGCCAGGGGAGAGACTGGGTTTTCTGGTCGCCCTTAACAAGGGACCAAAGGCTACCGAGCGGTATATTTCAAAGCGACTAGGACGGGGCAGAGAAGAGGGTGCCCGCGGTGCTGTTGAGGCAGCCACTGTTGACCCTAGTATTCAGGATAGGGCCACGTCAGAACAAGATCTTGGGCGCCTTCGAGCAGAAGCCCTTGAATATCCCGGGAAAGATCCCCGTGCCCAAAAGTGGTGGGACAAGTCCGAGGCTGTGGACGAGGGGCCAGATCCGGCAACGGAGATGGTGGGCGAGAAGCTGTTTCGCGACCTTAAAAAACTTAAGACGGAGTTCGGGTCTTACGGGGGCATCCCAGACGACTGGTTTAACATAATGAGAGGCAGGATTGGGGAGGACTTGCACAAAGCGAACAATACGGAAGGGATGGACGAGAACACGATAAGAAGACTAGAGGGTGTTCTTGGTATTATGGACAGAGAAATAGACAAGCGGAAGCTCGGGTTTATTCCAAAGGATAAAAAGTCTATGCCGCAGAGGCTGGATGAAAGACGCGCAGAATCCCGGCTGGACGCACCCAGCGTCAGCAGAGAGGGCCAAGCCATTCTAAAGGGACTGCGCTCAAAAGGCGCCGCCCCAGATGTGATGCCCGAAGATGACGATGCGTACCTTGAGCGCCGAGAGGGGCTTGGGTATCACCCCGACGACTTCAACCCAGCTCTTTCGGAGGAGGCCGCCGCGCAGATGGGAGACGTTCTAGAGGGCGCGGTCCCGGGAGCGCCGCTCATGAAGCCGGTCCCTGCGCGCACCCCTCAATTCCGCCCTGTTGATGAGCTTCTCCTCGAAGGAGAGCAGAGGGGCGCCTGGGGCGCGCTGAACGACCCTAGGGAGGGGGTCAGAATGCCGCAATTCGGAGGCAAAAGCATCCAGCAAATAAGGAACGAGATACAGGAAAAAAAGCTAATTGAAGAACTTGGGCGGGGAGACTAGGATGCCGACGCCCGATGATTCGGTGGAGCTGAAGATAAAGCCAGAGAGCTTTACCCCTGCGGTATCGAGCGGGGAGCTAGCAAAGCTGCCCATCGGGGCTAAGGAATCGTTCACAGAAAAGCAGTACGAGCGCCCGTACATTCTCCCCGGTGAGACTGATGCAGACAGGAAGTTAAAGGCGCCTGCGCCCTTGATGGAGACCGCGATGCGGCGGCATATGGCCATGCAGGCGGCGGCCGCAAAGGCCCACGAGCAGGACGCCGCCCTGGATAGGTTATCAACCGAACTTGGGCACGACCCCAGCTCTCCGATGCAGTATGAGCTTCTCTTTGAGAAGTTGAGGACAGACGAGTCTGTCAGAAACAACCCTCTAGCGCGGAAGATCGCAGCGATAGAAATCCAGAAAAGACACGGGATACCGGTCTCGGAGGACAGGGCCGCGGATGTGTTCTGGCAAATAGAGGACTATCAGAACAAGAAACTTGAGGCAGTGACGCCAAGGCCCAACGTGGGACAACAGTCCTTTTTAATTGGGGGCAGTTACAGGGATGAGGCTGGAAACATCCAGACCGTTTCTTCCGAAAGGCTTTCTGGCGAGCAGGACATCCAGCGCAGGCAAAGAAAAGCCCTGGGGACCAGTAAGTTTGGCTCGCCCGAAGCAGTACTTCTGGGCATGGACCTTGATGACGACCTGATGACTGCATTTATGGACCCGCAGCTCGATATGGTCAACCTCCCCCTATATAGAACATCGGACGGCACTCATGCCTTTGACATTTACGGTGCCCGCAGCAAGCTTGCAGATTTGTATTACAGGAATAAACTCGCCCAGGCAGGGGGTTCTGCCCCGCCAGAAGCAAGGGACAAGTTCTACGAAGAGGCTGAGGCAGAGGCTCGCCAGAAAGTCTCTACAATTATGCAAAAGAACCTTGGTGTATACTTTGTCGATGCAGACCCGGAGCAGAAGACAGAGGATATAAGAACGAACCCCTGGTATCTCGGGGACGTTCCTCTTGTCGGTGGGGCGCTCGCTGCGATCATGGGACCCATACGAGCCACTGTAGCTGGGGCATCGCCCGTAGACGCCTCGTTCAATAATGTGCGAACGACAATCGAGGACCAGGGGATCCTTGACTACATAGGCTCCCTCTCCCTTGGCACATCTGTTGGAGCGGCAATCCATGCGGGTGGCTGGAACACTCCAGAGCACATAGAGCTTATTCGTCGCGGGTATGACATTACTGATGACTTTGGGAACATCGGGAAGATCATGACCCCAAAGTTCCTAGAAAGCGAGTCTCTTGCGGCAATGAACAAGAAGGCCCGTCTTGCTGGGAAAGCAGAGTTCCCGGTTCCAGACGCGACATTCGAGACACTGGCAGCCCTTGGTCCAATGTTGGGCCTTATCCTGATTGACCCGGACCCAACGCTGCTCCTTGGTCCAATAGGAAAGGGAGCAAAGGCTATCGGAAAGGGACTCAAGCTCTCTTCCGGCGCGCTTCAGACAGCCAGGCTCACGTCAGCGCAGAAGTTGGTGAAGAAGCTGGCCAAAATGACCCCCGAGGAAATCCAGAACGGCGGGTACGAGAGGTGGCTTAAGGAAGTGGAAGTGCAGGACAGGGACCTGTACGAGGTCTTCAGGGAGCGCCTCCATGTCAATGAGGGGATAGCCTCCACAGAGAACATAGGACGGGCGTTTGCGAAGAGAGAATCTGCCCTAAAGAAGGAGGCCGAGGGTCTCAGAAAGACTCGCGATAGGCTAAAGAAAGCGGGGGATACCCTGGGCGCGAAGAGGGAGAAGGCGGCCCTTAGAAAGGCGGAGCTTGACCTTAAGGAATCAGAGGCCAAGCTGGTGGCAGAAAAGGCCTATGCGGAGACCTGGAAGATAAGGAACGGCCTTTACAGAAACGATATTATCGGGGGCGCAACAAACCTTATTGATATAGCAAAGAGGCTTAGGCCTGTTGCGAAAGAGCTGGACGCGAGAAGGACACAGCTCTTCAATCTGCAAAAGAAGCGGAAAAAACTACAAGCCCAGCAGGCAGATCTGGTAAGAAAATCACTAGGCAGGGCTGTTGCCGGAAGACCTGCCCGTTCGGGGTCTCCTGTCGCCATTGCCGCTGCGCAGTACACGGAAAAAATCCGGGCACTTGAGAAGGTAGAGGCGTGGTTCTCCAGCATGGGAACGGTCGGTCAGCAGGAGTTTTTCAAGAGAGGGTCTCGGTTCCTGTACAAGAACTTTGAAAAAAACGATATCGCGCCAAGGGATGTGACCACCGCGCTGATGGTTGCTTTCCCAAAAAAATCTGACCTAAAGAGCTACCTCCTTAACCGCAGAGATCTTGCAAGAATACACAATGAGATCCACACAGGATTTGGCTCAACAAGCAGCAGGGTGTTCCAAACCACTGACGGAAAGTCTTACCGCATGGTCGGTGACCGCCTCGCGGAACAGAAAAACCAAGACGCCCAGATGCCATCCGTTACCTGGAGAGAAGGAGAACTCCCCGAAGCAAAGAAGCCCAGGGTGCTTTCAGGGAAGACCGTCTTTCTCGGAGAGTATGGGATAAAGCAGTTTAGAGGCTGGCAAGAGTCTGCTCGTTCAGGCGGAGTGGCATCCATCGAGGGCGACAAACTTGTCCTTAGAAACATAAATCCGGCCACAAAAAAGCTAGAAGTATATGAAGTCATTCAGTTCGGCAAGACCCCGTCCGTTGACGCGCGCCCGGTCGAACTACTGGGCGAGACCTCCGTGAAAGGCGCTCCGGTAGGCGGAGGCAGGGCTATCCAGGTTGAGGGGTACAATCAGCCCTCTCTTGGCTCGAAGATACTGAGCGTGGCTGACGAGAGCAAGATGTCTCTTGAAGCGGAGCTGGCCAATGCTATTGGAGCGAAGGGCTTCCTTATGACATACGACAAGTATGTGAAGGCAAGCTCTGACCTTGCGATTTTAATGAAGAAGTCTGGCGCAACTGCCGAAGAAATAAGGGCAATGAACGCTGCACTGCGCAAGAATGCAGACGAAACGGCAGCAGCAGCCGGAGCACTCAAGGTGGCGGAAGACGGCTCAAGCCTACTGATGGGCAACAACGTCCTGGCTCTTGCGAAAGAGTTCGATAGGAGCATAGATTCGATAAAGCCCAAAGTGCTGAATCAATCAGTCTACACAGGCAAGATAAACCCATTGAAAGGCGCCCTGAAGGCAGCCGATGGCGGAAACCAGCTCCTGGGCGACGTGGTGCGCAAGAACCTGGATGAAATCTACGGTGCAGATGTGGTCACCCGATTCTTTGACGAGGCACAAAACCAGGGCACTATCACGACAAAGGCGTTCGAGGAGCTGATAACGGGAGCACCCAGAACCCTGTCTCAAAACGACTTCGAGATCCTTGACAAAGGGATTATGGAGCTTGAGCAGAGATCGGACACCCTTCTGACGAGCGGCGAAGAACTCGGCCGGTCCCTAATGAACCAGATGCGCTCCGTGTACAGAACAGGGCTTAAGAATAGAACCCTCTTCCATAAGGAGTTTACGAAAGACTATCCCATTAGGAGCTTTGTTTACGACCTGAAGGACAGTCTGCGGAACGCCATCGGGCTAGATGTCGGCAAGTACTTGCGCGGAGTCGGACAAGGCGCCTCGGCAGCCGGATACTCTGGAAGGGTTCTGGACGCATACAAAACAGCCCTAGAGATTAACGGCTCGCTCAACCAGGACATATCTCTGGTGACCAGGGGATATAAGGGCGGAAAACTGATTGAACGACTCAGAGAATATCTGGGCGGCACCAAGGCGATGGAGGTGAAGGGAGGGAACTTCCCAGAGACCTTCATGAACACAGCCCCCGTCAGCCTCTTCGAGCAAGCGGCCCGTCAGGCGATGTCTAACCAGTCAACAGTATCTAAGCTAGAAACCAGGGCATCTGACCTTAAGTCTGGAATTGACGATAGCTTTAATAAAAAGATGACATTGGCCCAGAAGAAAGAGGCCACGGCAGACATTGAGGAGAAGTTGGCAAGTGTGGGCAATAATGCAAGGGACTTCATCGACCTTGTCACCAAGAACGGTGTGAAGGGCTTCACCAGGCAGGATGCAGCCATCTTGATCCACATCAGGGACTACATTCCCAAAGACATGCCTATGGTTGCTGCGTCCTCTGATGCGTTCGATGACGGGGTGCGGGGGTACTATAAGTACCAAATCAACCCGAGAAATAATGAAGTGCGCCCGATGGGGATTTGGCTGCGGAACATGGACGGCCTGGATGAACTCGGCCTTGGCGGCACAAATCCTGTGACAATCGTTCACGAGCTTCTTCACACTGCGACGGTCCAGAAGATGATGGACTACCTTCCCTTCTCCAGGGAGGGCCGCCGGGTTGTCAAGATGTCTGACGAAGCGAAGCAGGCGGCATCTGAGATTGATGACTTAACGAAATTCCTAACGAGGGCAATCGGTGACGACGCCCTGCTTGCAAAGTATGGCGCAGACCTTACAGACGAGGAGATCGCAATACTAAAGAGCTGGAACTCCCAGGTCCTGGGCACCGCCGCGGGTCCATACGAGTTGATTACATACACGCTCACAAGCCCTGTTTTTCAGACAATCATGAAGAAGATCAAGTCACCAGACGAAATCAAAGGGCGACCAGAGAGCCTGTGGTCTAAGTTCATGAAGGTCATGAATATATTCATGGGACTGGACAAGGTTGGCATCAAGGACTCCTACCTGGCTCGCGTGGCCGATGCATCCGACAGGCTCATCACAAGCGCGGCGTCAAAGCGCCCCAAGATGGAGATGCCCAAATTTGTTGAGCCGTCAACGATAGAGGAAGCCCAGGAGAAGTTCAACAAGACGCTTCTGGCCCTCTCCAGGCTATATCTCCCAAGCAGCGAAAAGATCAGCCCCCAACAAGCTGGGGCCTTGGCGCATGTGGCTATGAATACACTCTCCGATCTGATGAGAGAAGGCAAGATGGATGCCGAAAGCATCGAAGCCTTCATGAATGCCATGAAATCGGGCACCAAGAGGATCCTTGACCAAAGCGGGAAGGACGTCAAGGTCGCTGGAGATGATGGCGCATACACCTTCTTTAAGGAAGCCGTGGTAAACGGCGTTGTAATGGACGAGGCGTCTCGTGTCGCAGTAAACACCTTTGGGTCGATGTCTGACGAGCTTGTTGACAACATGAATAAAATCTTGGTTGGCGACTTCAAGGGAGTTGGAGGAGGAAAGGCTGCCGCAGCTGCGCTGAATAAGTTGGTCGAACTCGGTCTCGCCACAACAACAAGGGCCATCAAAAAGGACATTGATGACGTGGGAGAAGTCACGGCCCAGCTGGTGAGGCTTTCGGAAGACGGCTCGGGGCACAGTGGGTTTGTGCCCCAAAAGCTCATGGACGACCTAGAGAGGCTCTCGGGACGCATTGTCAAGAGCCTGGAAGTCCAGCAGAACAAGGACCCCGCAGGTCCTCTGGCCCGGGCCATTCTTCAGCTCAAGACAATCCTGGGCTACTTCCGGGCGTCAATTACCACCGGCCTTCTTTTCCCAAACCCTAGATACTGGGTCAACAACATCGTGGGCGACTTCTCTCAGATATTCTGGGAGGAAGGTCTCCATACGGCAGCGAAGCTCAGCTTTCAGAACCTTCCGGCAAACCTCCCCTTCATAGGTCGCCCCATGCAGGACGCAATGTTCAAGGCATCGGCATCACTTGAGGGAGTTCCTGTTCTCGGAACTGCGATGAATGCACTATTCAACCCGAATCTTAGTAAGATCTGGAGCGGCTCCGCTGACGATGTAATCAAGCTAAAAGACGGGCGCTCTTACACTGTCGGAACTGTTCGCCGAATGATGGCGGAAGACGGGGTCATGGATACGTTTGTCCAAGAGACCCTCCTCGAGGGGCTTAGAGACGCTCACAAGGGCCTCTGGGAGTTCCTGCCCAATTCTAAGTTCCCTGGCGCAAAGAGCGCGAAGAAGGTGAATGAGGCGATACAGAAGCATGCCACGTTTGTCCAGCAGAGGCAGAGAGCAGGGCTTTACATGGAGCTGCTTAACCGCGGGGGGTCCAGAACTGACGCAAAGCGTGGGATGATGAATGCGCTTTACGACTGGAAGAAGCCGCTGGGGAAGACAGAGGTGAACGTCCTCGCCCAGATATTCACATTCTGGAGATTCCAACGGCTGGCATCCGAGCAACTATTCAGAAACATGCTGCTCTCCACCAGAGACGGGATGACAGGCCGCCGAGTTATGGGCCTCCCACTTCCTAGCCGAGGAAAGGGCGCCCGGACTTTGGGGCGTATCCGCGAGATGGAGCAGGGGTTGGACACGATCCCGGCTGCTGCGTACCACTTGGAGGGCGCAGGCGAAGAGGGCCAGGCTAAAACCTATGAAGAGGCAAGGGACGCCATGAACCGGGACATCCCGTTCTGGTGGCAAGCATCTCGGGCAACTGCCTACTCGATGCCCATTATGGACCCCAAGGTCAGAGAGTGGTACAAGAAACGGGGCTACGACTTCACATACCAAGACATCCTAGTCCCTCCGTTCACCCCCCTGGATATGGCCAACCAGTGGCTCGGCGCAGGAATGTGGGCGTACATGATGGGGATGGGCGTCCCTGAAATGGCTGGACTGCCATCACCTACAGGCCAGCAGATGACATCTGACGCCACCTCGGCGCTTGTAATAGACCCACTAACCTCCGCAATGACCCCGGGCTTAAGCGCAATGACAGAGATTGCCCTTAAGAACTTTAGTGGGGGCACGCAGTATGTCGGTGGCGGAAGAACCTATCTCCGGCCGCACGAGGCAGACACCCTTGCCAGTAAACTCATGTTTGGTGGCGTCCGCAGAGATGAGAACGGGCGACCCTACGTTGACGGGGAGGCGAGGTCTTTCGTCATCCTTATGCGCTCGATGCCCATCGTGGGGACCCAACTCCCGCAATATTACGCGGCTGTTGACAACCCCAACTGGGTGAAGGGATATGGCCCTGGTATGGCGTATATGATGACGAAACTGATGGGGATCGCCCCTCGGCCCAAGGCGCCGGAGCGCGAATTGAAGTACCCTATTAAGGAGCGGAAGGCTGAATTACAGAACGCGATACGCTCAGCAAAAGCAGCTTTGGCAGAAGAAGATTTCAGAAACAGATAACAGGAGAAGAACAATGGCAAGAATAGCACCAGGGGTAATCCCCATTAAAGACCAAAACCCATACGAAACAATCAGGGCCGTCGCCTACCAGGACGAGGATATCGAGGAAAACGACATTGTAGTTGTTTCTGGGTATACCGGAGACGTTCTGGTTGTGGCCAAGGCCGATGCCACAAAAGTTGAGCACCGAGAATCCGCACTGTTTCTGGCGAGGACGGGAGCGGCCGCCGGACGGGCATTATGGATTCAGCCATGGCGGGTGACAACCAGGCTTTCAACCGAGGAGACCCCAACGCACACCCCAGTTTTCCTTGGGAAAGATGGCAAGCATGTTTTTGAGATTCCATCGAACGGAACAATGTGGTACAAGAGGCGCGTGGGCACAGTTATCGACAAAAATGTAATCCACTTTCACTTGGGGTGAGGAATGGCATCATCAACCGCTCGAGGGAATCGCATATACCGACTTGGAGACAACGACTCTGTTGTGGTTCTTCCAGTAGGGTCTGCCATCCCAAACATCGCCAACCCAGAGGCGGCAGGAATTATAACAGCAGAGGGCACGGCCGGTTGTCAAACCGCGTCGGCCACAGTTCGTGGGGTAAAAAACCTGGACGTATTTGTCGATGTTGCGACAAACGCGGGAGCAGCAAACTTGTACTTAAAGTTTCGGTTTTCCGACAAAGACTCTCCGGATGTAACTAATCCCCTCCACTGGGGGTTCGTACTGGTGGATAACATCGACACCGCAACGGGCATAAGTAGCGTACAAGAGTACATTGTTAAAATCCCACTAGATACGGTTAATGGAACGGCCAACGCAAACCAACCACGGAGGTTCTCCACACGAATCACGGACATCAGTGGTATTTTTGCAAGCGCCATCATCTGGACTGACGGAACAAACACCGTTGCGTCCGTAACCTTCGTGAGGCACGGCTAATGGCTATTTATTTGACACCAGGCGTGGAGACTGATGGGCAGTATGACCCGGCCACAGATGTGGACGGTACGATGACTGTGTTCACCGTTCCGGGTATGCGTTCACCACACTGTGACAAAGACAGTCTCTTGTTCGTCATTGTTGCACCCGAGGGCATGGTCGCCCCCAGTGATTGGGAAGAGAAAACCGAAGCCGAGATTAATGTGCTATATCCAGGCACGTTTGGAGGTTAATATGGGTCTGAAATGGTCTTGGGCGTGGGGCCCGGAAATCGCGTTAGTGCTTGAAAATAGTTCAGGGTGGGACTTAAGCAGCACATCAGCTAACAATATTGCGCCATCTGCATCTGGAGGAGTGGCTCCAGAGTTCACCTACGCGGGCAGCCCAACGCGCTATTCACTAAACATGAGAGGCAGCTCGTTGGCCAGAACGCCTTTAGGTATTGGGGCGCCACAGGGATGGCTATCTAGCCACTGGTACCTAAATAATGCCAGCCCACTTTGGGGATATAATTTTTTTCAAGTCACCGCTACAAGCAACGGCAGAGGAATTTATGCGCAGGGTGCCGGGGGAAATACACTAAACCTCTACGTTAACAATTTTTTTAGAGAGCAGACCACCCAAGTGTTCCCTAGCCAAACATGGCATAGCATAGGTATAAAGTACGATATGAGCGGAACCACCTGGAGCGGTCAGCTGTGGATGAACGGTGTAGCTGTTACTTCGGACTGGACAGACACCGGCGGGGTAGCCCAGACAAGTTGTTATTTTCAGATATCCGGAGTGATCAATGCTGGGTTGGCGGATGGAACGTTCTGGTCCGGACTGGTCCACTATGATGACATGGCAGACCCAGGGTCTACTAGCCGATTTGTGACGAGGGTATCACCTACAGCCGATGTGTCAGAGGTCGGCTCTTGGAGTCCAGCGAGCGGAGGAACCGCGCAGACCACAGAACTGGCCAGCCCCTTGAACACTGCCACGACAGTTACGGACGGCACCCCTGCCAGCGGTGACAACGTGGTTCTGAACGTAAATAATCTCGGGACACAATTGGGCGTGACTCCCAATATATATGGAGTAACCGCCCACGGATATGCTGATGGCGTGGGTATCAGCATCGAGGCAGCCGTTGGTGAGGGCGCGACCTATACCACAGGGTCGAGCGTAGTGGCTGGTGCGGCGACATACGCCACGGCTACAGCACCGACAAAACCAGCGGGCGGTGCATGGTCGAGCGGTGATACAGTGCTATTGAAATTCGAGGTTAGCTAATGGCTGTAGACGCGCAGGGACTATTTGGATCTGTGGTCCATGACGCAGACCCAAATCCTATAGCGGCACGCGGTCTATTCGCAAGTGTGGTACATAGCGGTATACTCAACCCGGTGGCAGCTCGTGGTCTGTTTGCGAGCGTGGTACATAGCGCAGCTTTGCTACCTGTGGACGCTCGTGGCTTGTTTGCGAGCGTGGTACACGAGGGTACAGCAGCAGGTGGTGGCGGAGGCTCCACAACTCAAGGGGACGCACTTCAGGGCAGAAGATTGCAGGGTAGGGGGCTGCAAGGAAACAGCCTCCAAGGGGGTAATTAATGCCCCCATCAACACTAAAAGTAGAGATTGTCGCTCCCATTCCTGGAGGAGGCGGCGGAACTGTAACCCAAGTAGACACCGGCACCGGCCTTACAGGTGGACCGATCACCACTACTGGGACAATCGACCTAGCTAATACGGCAGTAACACCCGGTGCCTATACAGCAGCGGATATCACAGTTGACGCACAAGGGCGTATCACTGCCGCTGCAAATGGAAGTGGTGGCATATCAACACTCCCAGTAGGCAATGTCGTCTATGTGGACAAGCTGGGCAATGATGGCACTGGTCTAGTAGACAGGTTCGACCTACCATTCTTAACTATCGCGGCAGCTATAGCAGTAGCTGGCACTGGGGACACCGTACAGATACGTCCTGGTGTCTACCCCGAGTCCGGGCTGACTATCCCCCAGGGTGTAACATTGGTGGGTATAGGTGGGTATGAGGTCACCTCCATCACAGGTGCGGCTGCAACCGGCGTTCGCGTTACAATGGGAATAGATACCACTCTACAGAATGTAAGCGTCACAATACCTACCGATGCAGTTGGGGCGATCGAATGTGCTATCGGCGGTGGAAATGTCTGCGGAGTGCGGTTCATCAAGTTTCTCGGTGCCGGTGGGACTGGGCGAGGGGTGCTAGTTACCACTGGCAAGCTCATTGGACTAGAGCTTCGAATGGGTTCGGGAGTAGCGGACTCTTTGCTCGAAGTCAACGGAGGTGTGATGGCAGTTCAAGCCGTACATATCCCGCCCGGAGCGACGTTAGCTGCTGGGGCAAAGTGTACTGCTGGAAGATTACAGGCGTTAGACTTTAATATTGGCGCGTCAACGGTCACTTCTGGTGTGATCTGTACTGCCGGAACTGCGGTGTTGATTAGTTTAAACCTATTTAATCTGACTAATGGCATCCAAGTAAGTGGAAATGCCGTGACGGTCGAGGCGTATGGCGGGAAAATTCAGGCGTCCGCCTACAATTTGCTGGTGGACCCCGCTCTTACGGGCGTAGGTGGTCTACTACGAATCACTGCGCAAATGGATAGGAAATTCAGCATCCCGTCAACATGGAAAGATAGCGACCATGCATGGAGCTTCTTCACATCAGAAGACCCCTACGACACTACGAGCTTTCAACTTTGGGGAGCAGACAGTGTAGTTGGACACCCCGAGCGAGGAAGCGGGATGTATGTGGGTGAGGGTTCGGCGTACGCTACATCCAACACAGTGTTCACTACCGATGCGACCGGTGCAGCGGGCTACATCGATGTCAGTACCGAGGCTAGTTCTAAAGACGGGTCTACATTCTCCTTCCAAACAGGGGCTGTGGGTGAAACCATCATGTGGTGTACGAACCGAGTGGATTCTTCTGGAGCTAAGCTCAAGCACTGGACAGCCCAGTTTGCCCAGGTGGTTGCAGCGACTGCACGCACACATGTGTTTGAAATCTACAGCGGGGTCGCGTGGGTGCCAGTGGGCATCCAGTCTGTACAGGTAGCAAATCAGTACAGGTACGGCGATCAAGCGTTCCTGCGGGCTAACAATACAGAGGATTACAGGCTGGGAATTGACGGAGCCACAACCTGGGCTAGCTCCACGATTAACGGGGTGGCAGGCCATTGGGCCAGAGTGCGTGTCGCTACGTTAGCAGTGCCTAATATAGTCCCCACATTCGAGCAGCTAAAACTCGTGCCGTCGCAGTTCGGTGTGAACGGCCGGGGGCAGCAGCTAGCGCAAGGGCTGGCCATGTGGAAGCAGACTTTGTTCGGCAGCGGAAATATGTGGGGAGAAGGCGCGGGGGCTAAGGACTACACAGTTCAGGTCGGGACTGGGATAGCAGCAGCGTCTCTAACCGGGTGGAACCATAAGGTAAAGAAGGGCAAACTCGACACTAGAAATGACTTTATCACATGGCAGCTAAACGTACCCGGTGGGCTATGTACAGCGTTCCCAATTAAATTTACGCTAACCTACAGTCATGATACCGCGCAGACACTGGACCTCGCATGTTGTGTAATCCCACAACCCGTTGCGGGAGTACTGGTGGCAGACCCAGCAGGAGGGGTAACGCCCACTGCTCGATTGATAGCCGACACCCCTGCGTATGACACCGTTGCCGCTCTGAATACCACTAATACGATCGTCACTACTGTAGACACGCTAGACACCACCTCTTACGAGTTTGACATCTCAAATATGTACGAGGGCGACATCCTGATTTTGAAAATTCACATGGTAACGAACCACGATATTTTCATCTGGAGTCTACAGGTCGAGGGCGTGTCGTTTAGTGCGGGTAAAGTTATCGGTTAACCAGGAGAATACAATGCCCTTACTAAGCAAAGAAGAAAGACACACACTCACCCCCGACGAGAAGAAGGCACTCCGTAAAGAGCGCAGAGAAGTACGTCGTGAAAACCGAGGTCCATTCCTGGGCATTAAGTGGGAGAAGCTCGAACCTATTGCGGAATCCCTGATTTTGGAGGTTGCAGGGGACATATTGCCTGGCCAGCAGAAGATGGAGGAGGTCATTGATGAGTTAGCGGAGCAAGCTGACGAATTCCTTGAATGGCGAGGTTTGCCGCCTGTTATCGCGATGGCCCTTGAAACCCTGGATGGCGTCATCATTGGGGCTATTGCCCGTGGGACTATGCGCCCCATGGTTCAGAAGGTCTATGACAGGCTGAAGGCAGAGGGCAAATTGGGTGACGCCGATGGCGAAGAATAACTACCAGTCAATGTCACCGGCCGCACGCGAGCGGGCAAAGGCGTACCAGAGAAAGCCGGAGCAGATTGCGCGGCGCTCGGAGCGCAACAAGGCGCGGCGTGCGTTTGAGAAAGAGAACGGAGACCTACCTACTGATAAGCATGTCCACGACACAGGGCAGCATAAGGGCGGCGGGCAGTTGGTGGCAATGAACGCGAAGGACAACCTTGGTCATCCCGACAAGGACATTCATGGTGGCAAGGGGAGTCGGGAGCGTGGGAGCCGGAGAAGCAAGGCTGTAGTCTCTGCGCTCAGGCGAGATTGAGCCACTTCTTGACGGATGCATGGTCTATCTCAAGCCTGGCTACATGAACCGCGACCTTCGAATCTATCCTGGTGGACCATGTTTGTTCCACGCGGGATGGCCAGTCAGCTCCAGGGTTAGGCACATCTCGGATGTTTCCAATATCAGCCCAGCCCACTCCATCTAGCTCATAGTACGAATTGGCTTCCAGGGTCAGTATTTTGTCTGTGTCTTCGTCGTAGTCCACAACGAGCATACTGTGACCTCCGGTGGTGGTGAAGTACTGCACGAGCCAAACACCGGGTCCTGGTGCTGTTGTGGCGACTCCCCACTGCATGCATACTCGAGGCCCGTATCCTGGTGTGGATGGGTGTCCTGTCCCGCAGTTCCACGGTGGTGGAGCTGAGACCATCCACTGTGACCACTGGTCTCCAGAAAAGGATACCCCTTCGAACGCCTTTGAGATGACCCATGATGTAAACAGCACGCAGTTTGTAGTGTCAGATCCGATGCGCTGCAAAGACACGCCTGGGGGATTGCTGGGGCACTGGGCCTTTGATAACTGGTATTTCTGCGGCGCCATCTGGGGCAGCAGTTTGACAACGCTCATCCAGTCTATAGGCAGGTGCAGCACGTCAGCGAGGTCTTCCAGGTGAATCCACGTCTTGTCTCCGCATATCCCGTCAGCAACCAGGCTCTCGTCGGCCTGAAACTCCTTGAGTTTTGCCTCTGTTCCTGGCCCGAACACGCCGTCTATTGCGGTTTCATAGCCATGCTCCACAAGAAGGCTTTGCATAGACACAACGCTGCCGCCTGTATCTCCACGTCGAATTGTTTTTGGCACATCCACTCCTATCAATTATTGTACGAACACGGTATTCTAACGCAAAAGACCCTGGAGCACACATGGCCATTGAGGAGACAGTGACAATACACGGAAAGAGAATTGCCTCCCTGGAGGGAGATGTGAGTTCCTTAAAGGTCGAAACATCCAAGCTTGGTCTGACGTTGGCGCATCAAGACGAGCGACAGGCCGAGAGGTTTGTCTCTTTATCGACCAGTCAGCTCGAGCTAAAAGATATCCTCAAGGCCCGCGCTGAGTCGGAGGAAAAACGGGCAGAGGAGGCCCGCAAGTACAGGGAGGGACGCGAGCGTTCCGAGGCGGAGGCCCAGCTTACTAAGCAGAAGTGGCTCCAAAGCCTCCTGACACCGCAGACGCTCATACTGATTATCGTTGTAGTCGCCTCAATTTTTGGAGTTAGGACACTGGATTTAATGGAGGTAACAGGCACCCCATCTCCTGTTGAGCCAGCTCCATGAAAAAGCGCGGAAGAAGGCTGGCGCTAATAGTAAAAAAAGAAGCGCCCCAGGGGGCGCAGCGGCGCAGCCCTAGAAGGGCACCTCCTCATCGGGCCAAGGTTCCTCGGTCAGAGCCTCTTGGGGGACAGGATTCTTCCGCCCCTCTGGATCCCAAATAACTCCAGCACACCCCTCGGTGGTGCGCGTAGCGCTATTGTAGTGCCCAGATTTGCACTTGTAAGCGGGTCCCTTGCTTCCAGCCCTGCGCTTATCCGCGAAGTCGTGCATCGGCCCACCACATTTTGGGCAATCCGGGCCTGTGTTCTGCTTGGGCGCGCGGGGCGCGCTCTTCTTTGCTGGTGCGCCCTTCTTTCTCTCTTGAGTGATTGCGGGAGCATGGTGAACAGCGCTGTGAACCTCTGGGTCATCCCCAGTGGGGACCAGAAAGGTCTGGCGCAGCGCGTACTTTAGCGCCCCTGTCATCGCCTTGTACTGCCCCTTGTCCTCCTTGTCGATGCCTCGGCCAATTGCCTGGATCTCAAGGGTTTCTCCGCTCGTGTGGACCAGCAGGTACTGGACATGGACATCCGTCTGCACCTTGCCCTTGTCTAGTTTTGTGTCTGTCTGTGCTATCTGCGACGGAACCATTGCTAGTCCGGCACTTGCCATCGCGGGCTGTATGACCCGCAACAGGTCGGCATCACTGGCATAGGCATACCCGTGAAATGAGTTGTTCCCTGTTTTCTGAACGTGGCTGGCCGCAGCCATTACCTGACATATTGCCGTTGCTAAGTTTTTCATCTCTCTCTCCTCTACTTAATTCGTAGGACCCGGTAGGTCTTACCATGTTTTTTGTACTTTTCTACTAGTTCTGGGTGATCAACCTCTAACTGCTTTGTGTCCCACGAAGATCGCCCTCGCTGCTCCTTCCATGTGGCCCTGGCGCCCCCACCCACGATCCCGGTTGCATCGCCAATTATAGATTTGATCTGAGTCTCGAGACCCTTCTTCTCGGTCTCCAGCTCTTTGATCTTGGCCTTCACTTCCTTGAGGTCTTTGATGAAAACCGCATCGGACTCATCTATCTGTATCAACTCACCCCGGGTATGGGACGTTTTATTGACAACTTCCGCCGCGGAATTGCTGTGGTCCAAAGGAGGGGCCACGTTAGAAACGATATATCTCCACCACCACTTTCTACATCGCTCAACAATATCCTGCTGAATGACCTCGTCTGGCGCAATAGAGTAGATGATGATCTCATCCTGCATCGGGAAGTAGGTAATGACATCCAGTCCGACAACCGGCCGGTCGAAGTGCGCCGCCAGAATTAAAGCATACCACTGGAGCTGAAGCGCGTAATCCACGGGAACGTCATCACTACCAGGATGACCCCAAGCATCTCGAACGCGGGATGTCTTGGCGTCAACTATAACTATGGCGCCGTCTTCGTCAATGTAGTATCCATCAGGACTTGCGCCCATCCAGTTCTCTGTGGGATGAATAATGGTCCCCAGGCCCCTGCCCAGCTTCACTCCCTTACGTTCCTCATACAAGTCGAGGATCCCCCGCTCCAGGGCGATGCCCCGAATCATAGCGTCCGATGCAGGCCTGTCGTCCACCAGACCCTTGCACTGCGCGTATACATCATAGCCAGTGCGAAATTTACCCACCCCGAGTATGGGTCCTACCTTCGTGCCTGTACACAAAGTCTTCCTAAGCTCTCTCTGTTTCGTATCCATAACAACTCCTATGCTGTGAGGTTAACCTATCATTTGTGTTTTTTATTGTCAAATGTTTTTATGTGGGGTATAGTTTGTGCAGACCTAACAAGTGAGGACGATATGGAACTTTCAGAACTGATTCTTCTGTCCAGAAAGCGGGCCGAAAGGATGACCCAGACTGGGCTGGCGGATAGGCTAAGTACAAACCGCGCAACAGTGAGCTGTTGGGAGACCGGTATGCGTACCCCAAATCTGCATAATTTCGCAGAATTACGCCGGGTCTTTGGTTGGTCTGATGAGACAGTGGTTGGGGTACTGGATGCCCTGGGGAGTAATGATGAGTCTACTTGATGCAGTCATTCCAGGCCAGCCCGTGGGGAAAGGAAGGCCAAAGTTTGTCCGGGCAACTGGGCGGGCGTACACCCCCAAGGGGACTGCCGAGTGGGAGAGAGGGGCGGCGCTCATCCTTCGCAATGCATGGATGAAGGCGCCAATCGACGCGCTTTGCTCTGTCACTATCACGGCAATATTCTCAAGACCAAAGCGTCTCCTCAGAAAAAAAGACCCGGACGAAAGGATCCCTTGTGATGTCAAGCCCGACATTGATAATGTGGTAAAGTGTGCGCTCGACGCGCTAGTCATGTCTGGGGTTATCAGGGACGACAAAACTGTTTGGCGCGTCAGTGCTCAAAAACTTTACGCAGCTCGAGATGAGGGACCTGCGGTAATGATTACTTTGGAGGAGTAAATGGAGAAAATCAGGTGTAGCATTTTCACAGGACTGAACCGAAAGAAGCCAGCAAGAGTAGACTCAATCGCGTGGGACAAGTTTTGCGACTACTTTGTTGCGGGAGAGTGGCTTCGAATAGCGAGAGAGAAGGGTCGTTCGTACCCGGCCAAGAAGAGCTTACCACTCCTGGGCTTCTACCAGCTGGACGAGGGTTCAACGCGCAGTAATGAATCGGTGGCTCAAGTGTACGCACTGTCGCTGGATTTTGATTCTGGGTGCAGCGTCACTGATATAGAGAGCGTGTTTGGTGACTGGAGGTGTGCGATACACACCACATGGTCTCACACCCCATCAGACCCACGCACGCGGCTCGTTCTGCCACTCAGCCGGTCTGTGAGTCGATCGGAGTTTGGGCTGCTAATTCGCTGGGCCATGGAGTTTGCCGAGGCTAACGGGCTGGCTCCAGACCCATCATGCAAAGATCCCGCACGCATGTGGTTTGCCCCATGCTCGCAGCACGAGGACATGTACGAGTATGTTGTGTTCTACGAAGACGACGCCCGGGCGTTGGATGTGGACATGATACTCAAGAGTAGCGAGCCTGTTGACCATAACGATCTAATCACCATGGAGAAGGCGCCAGAGGACACCAAGGTGATGACCTACGACGGAGAGCTGCATGTCCTGGACTGGGGCAACAGCGCATCACTTGGGGACAAGGTTAAGTGCTCATGCCCAGATATGGCAGATAGCACGATAGGTAGCGCGTTTCTTCGTCGAGCAAAGTTCGGCGTATGGCTGGTTTGTACGTCCCAAAACCATGGGCATGATAAGACTCCACACAAAAAGTTCCTGCCCTTTCCTGGTCTTGTACGCCCGGGAGAGGAGGAGGGCGTTCCAGAAGACGTGGTCTTGCCGTACCTTGCTATGAAGATGAGGCGTGGAGAGTCTACCGGATGCCCTACCCCTACCGCCAGCAATCTGAGCTACATACTGAAGCACGATACTAGATGGAAGGGAAAGGTATGGCTGAATAGTTTCGACAACTGCGTATGGCTTACTACTCCAGAGGAGGGCGACCGGCCGTGGAAGGACGAGGACGACACGTCTCTGTCCATTTGGCTGACCAGGGTGTACGGCACTGTGTTCTCGTCGGCTGTGGTCAGAGAGACAATCAACCTGCACTCTACGAGAAACAAGCGAAACCCGCTCCAGGAGAGGATCGAGAACGAGGAGTGGGATGGAACAGTCAGGCTGGAGGAGTGGCTCTTGAGGGGCTTTGGATGTGCAGACACCCCGATCAACCGCTCGATAAGTGCCCGCTGGGCGATCCAGGCTATTGCCCGGGCGTTTAAGCCGGGGTGTCAGGCGGATGCCACGCTCGTGCTATTTGGGCCACAGGGTGTGGGGAAGAGCAGCGGATTGCGGATTCTGGGGGGAGAGTACTTCTCGGACACCCCCATGGACTTCACAAAGGACTCGTTCCTTCAAATCGCTCGGGCTTGGATATATGAGATCGCCGAGCTTGATGCGTTTCGAGGTCGGGCCAACTCTCAAATCAAGGCATTCTTAACAGCCACGCATGATAATTTCAGAGCGCCATACAAGTCCAGGGCTGAAGAGGTTGCGAGACATGTGGTGTTTGCTGCATCAACTAATGAGTCGTCCTTTCTTTCTGATCCCAGCGGCGCGCGCAGGTTTTGGCCTGTAAATGTCACCACGGTGGACAGGGACTATCTGAACGACATAAGGTCTCAGATGTGGGCGGAGGCGCTTGTCGCGTTTCGAAATAGACACCCAGAAATCTCGTGCCAATGGTGGATGACCCCGGTGGAGGAGGAGCTTTTGCGTGAGATGCAGGTGAGATATCAGGTGGAGGATACCTGGAGGCAGTTGATTGAACAGCACATCGCCACCGTCACCCCTAAGTATGTCCGTGTATGCGAGATGTATCTGGTGTTGGGACTGACTTCGCGCGACATGAACACCCGTAGAACAAAGAGGGTCGTTGATATTTTGACCCAGTTGAGGTTTGTGAAGAAGCGGGTGACCACCAGCGTTGGCGTGCGGGAGATGGTCTACATGAAGATCGAGGAGGAGTCCGATGCACGTTCGGTGGGGTGATAAGCGTAGGTATTGGGTTGAGGTGTGGAACTCTTTCGCAGGAAGGTATGAAGTGATGAAGTCAAAAGAGGTGCCAGACTGGGTTCGACGTAGCGCCACAAAGAATGAGATAGATTCAAAGAAGCCATCGGTTAGGTGCGTACACGGTGGAGGGCTGTATTTCAGGCCCGGGGAGGGGGAGGATCTCCTGCCCGAGTTTAGATTGACCAACCCTAAGTGGACCCAGGCGCAGAAGATGCGCAAGTCTGGCAGGAAGGTCGCTATGCCGCCAAGGTGGATATACCCCTCCGGTCGTCTGCCGTACGACCACCCCTGGACGAACGGACTGATATTGCCCAGGTTTGCGCGGAGTGAGGAGTTCCGGGTCTCGGAGAAGGAGGTCCTGTACGACGGAACTCCGATCATAGCAGAACTGGCGCAGGGCATAACGCTGCGCGATTACCAGCTAGAGGCGGTTGATACAGCTATCGCCAAGGGTAACGGAGTGTTGTGTGCCCCCTGCGGTGCTGGCAAGACTGCTATTGGTGTGGGCCTTATCGCAAAGGCGAAGGTTAAAACGCTGGTTCTGGTTCATACTGGAGACCTTGCTTCACAGTGGAGAGAGCGGGTCGTGGGGTGGTTACCCGGAGTTAGTGTGGGGCTAAGGGGCTTGGGAAAAAATATCGACGGGGACGTGGTGATTGCCACGGTGCAGACCCTGAAGAACAGGACGTTCATGGAGTTGTACGAGTGGTCGCAGGGGTTCGGTATGGTCATACTGGACGAGGCCCATCATGCTCCAGCGGAGACGTTCGTCGAGGTCATGTCGGCCTTGGCTTGTCGAAAGAGATACGGTCTTACGGCGACTCCGTCTAGAGCAGACGGGTTAACGAAGTTTATGACATGGACGTTTGGGGACATCATTTGGCGGATATCGCACGGGGAGCTGGAAGGACGCGGTCTTATATCTGTGCCCAGGGTGCGAACGATGCACACCACATGGACGAGTGCCCGCCGCGGCGATGAGTACACCCAGGCGGTGACGGACATCACGTTGGATGAGGACAGGAACAACATGTTGGTTGACCTGATTAGTTCTCTACACAATGACGGCCGGTCAGTTCTGGTTCTGTCGGACAGAGTAGGGCATTGCGAGGACCTGTCGGATCTTGTGGCCCTGCGGGGGATACGTCCGGGTTGCATGGTTGGAACGGTGCCTGGGAAGAAGCGCGAGGAGATCATGAGCCAGGCTCGAGACGGATCTATCCGGGTTGTCTTTGCTACCCAGCTGGCAGATGAGGGGTTGGATATCCCACGGCTAGACACTGTGGTGCTGGCAACTCCAACGTCTAGCATGTCCAGGCTGGAACAGCGTTGTGGGAGAATCATGAGACCGCACCCCGGCAAGCAGAGCACCCTGGTCATTGACATCCGAGACCCTTGGGGACCGCTCAACGGAGGTGTTCGGAAGCGGAACGCACTGTACAGGCAGCTCGGGATAATCCATGAATAAGTACGGATGCATCCTAATGGATCCACCCTGGATGGAACGAGGCGGTGGTAAGATAAAGCGGGGAGCAGACAGGCACTACCCACTACTGCACACCAAGGAGATGCCTCGTGTGATCTACCAGAGCGGCGTGTGGACTCCGGCGGAGGACTGCCACCTATGGATGTGGGCAACCAACAACTTCCTGCCAGACGCCCTGTGGCTCACCAAGGCCCTCGGGTTCAGGTACATAACCAACGCTGTATGGGTAAAGCCCCGAGCTGGGCTGGGGCAGTACTTGCGTGGTCAGCATGAGTTGCTACTGTTTGCGGTGAGGGGCAGCGGGCCAAAGGCCAGGACTACGCGCAAGGACTTGAGGTCCGTGTTCCACGCGCCATTGCGCGAGCACTCTCGAAAGCCCGAGCAGTCGTATGAGTTAATTGAGGCTAGGAGTACTGGACCCAGGCTGGAGATGTTTGCGCGTCGTGAACGAGAGGGCTGGGATTCGTGGGGGCATTTAAATGGAAGATGAGAAGCAGTATGCAATAGGGTTTGACGATGCGATCATAGGTACAGCAGAACGAGCTGGGTTTGCGCATCCGGTTGTTGCCTACGACTATGAGAAGTGCGTGGAGATCATCATGGCTGATGGCGCTGACCGATGGGAGGCTCTCGACTATCTGCACAGTCAAGTCATCGGAGCCTGGGTCGGCGAGGGCACTCCCGTCTTCATTGAAAAAAAAGACCCCCGGCCACCAGAGAGAGAAACGGTGACCGGGGACCCCAGGTGTAGGCATGTAGCTATAGGAAGCCTATTAAGGTAACCTTACCTCACTCGCAAGGTGAGTGCAAGTGGACAAGGTCAGCAAGGATGCCTCAAGTAAATACTCCTTGTCGATGCGCAGGTCGATATCCACCCACGCAACGGGTGAAACAAGCGCCACCCGCACCACTATGTGAAGGTCACTATCATCCCCTGGAACCGACTGTGCCCACATGACCCGGTGCTTCTTTCGAGCACTGATGTTGCGAACAATGAACCCAAACTCTTCTGAGTAATCAGAGTCGGTACAGAGTCCCATGCACCCCAAAAGGCCAGCATAATCTAGTAGCCACATTTTATCCTCAGTCGTTGAAAGATTCCTTGCGCCCTCTCAGAGAGTACCTTGTGTTCATCATACTCCGGGGTCCCCTCGACTGTATATGCCAGTTTCGGGTGAACTCCTCCAGGGTGAACGCACCGACGACTCTCACGCTCGAACTTGGCAAGGCCACTCTCTCTTCTGGCAGACCGCCAGAGGGGCGCGCACGCCACCTCTCGAACTGCGTCGAAGAACTCCTTGTGGTCTGCGTCGGTTATCACGCCAGACTGCGCGGCCTTCAGCTTTGACAGGATAAACATTTCAGTTCTATTGTTACTCATCCCCCCTGCCTCCCAGGAACGCTACTCTGTCGGCAATGACTTCAGTAGACCACTTGTCATTGCCATTGGAGTCCGTGTACTTGGTGGTGCGCAGCTTGCCCTCGATGTAGACCTGCTTGCCCTTGCTGCAATACTTTGCGACGTTCTCTGCCGTCCGGCCAAAGCAAGCCACCCGGTGCCACTCGGTGTGGTCAACCCACTCCTCGTCCTGCTTCCTGCGCTCGGTGGTTGCCAAGCGCAGTTTGGTTACTGCTCCGCGGGACTCCGGGTCTGCACCCAGGTTGCCTACTAGAATTACTTTATTTACACTCATCTTCTTCTCCTTTATCAGCCTTTTGGCCAGTGACCTTCGCATGCTCCGGATACCCCACGACTTCGCAATAGATATCCACCGCACTCTCAATGATGTCTCCTAGACGGACGATTGCTTCAGTCTGCTGTTCGATGGCGCCCAGGATGGTATGCCCACCATCATTTCTTGAGCGAAAACTGTCGTCGAGTTTGCCAATGGAATCACAAACACCTTGAATGGCGTCCAATTGTAGTTGGCTTTTTGTCTCTACTTTATATTTACTCATCTTCTTCTCCTGTTGTTAAACGCCGCAGATACCGGCGCATTCGTTATCCCAATTTGAAAACAAATCGGTTTGGTCATCGTCAATGGGGGACTCACTTTCTGTGAGCAGTAGTACCTGGACGTTTTCTTTTGGTCTCATCGGAGGTCCTCCGGGTGGCTCTCGGCTCGTTCAATTCCGCGGTGGACTTCAGCTTCTGTGAGCAGCATGTAATGCCACTCGCCATCGACGGTGCCCTTAACTCGGAAGTACCGCACGGCCTCGTTACCTGCCCGTTGTTTGTTCTCAATCCATCCGGGCATCATCATGGACCACCGGCCCGCCCAGAATGCGACTGCGAAGAGAAGTGCTGCTGCTATTATTTCAATCATGGTAACTCCTACACCCAGGCTCGGGCGTTGTTCAGGTTTGATATCATCAGGTCGTACTCCGCCCGTATGGCGGTAGCTGTTTTGACTGTAGTGCTGGGCAAGAATCCGAGAGGCTCACCGCCTCCCATTTCGAACACCAACTCTACGCTGTATCTGGATGCGATGTGTCTGGCCCAGGTAAGGATTGCCAGTCGCACGTCTGTCGGTATCGCGTTCATGGACATGATCATCTCTTCCTCCAGTTGCCTGTGTGCGGCGCCGCGGGTGCACCCATCAGGTTGGCCACCTCTTCCAGACTCATGGTGGTGCGGATGACGGCCAGCTTGGCGGGTCTCATGCTCTGCGAGCACGCGCAGGTAATTGAGATGTGGCACCCCGGACCCTCGTGTCTGGGTCTCGGGGTGACAAACGCAATGTTCTGGAGTCTGACTATTGCAGACTCCTTGTGACTAACAGGAACTCGTATGTAATCACTCACCGCACACCTCCAAATCCATGCCCTTGGTTATGTAGTCGAACAGTGCCTGCTCGGTGGGGGATGCTCTGTTGTAGGCATCCGTCTCGTTCTCCGTGTTGACGGTCTCTACGCGCAGGCCGTGTCTGTTCAGCCACTTACCGTATTGGTCTAGGATCAGACTGTGCAGTTCTGCAACAACCTGTTCTTCACTTGGCTTATGCTGGCGCACAATCTTCGCATGGCCAGCAACCGCGTCTTCGTAGTTCCTGTATCTCTCTGGCCAACCCACCGCACATCCAGCGTCGAACACAAGAGTTTCGTAAAGCATCCCCCCCATGTGCTCTAGCCCCAAGAACACAGTGGAAATCTTGAGGGTCCCCATTAATTCAATCAAGTGGGTCCTCGTCTCATGGAAGTCGTCTGGCATACTGTCTCCGTATTCTCCGACATACCGTGATCCTGTGACCCTTCCGTTCTTCTTTGTCTCTATAAAATACATAGTCTCTCTCCTATTAATTGTTTAGCCTTCAGGCCCACCCAGTAGGCCCACATGGGCACAACTGCGTTTCCTAGGCATCTAAGTCTATCCACTCTGTTGGGGAGCGTTCCGGTGGCGACCACCCTGGAGACGCCCTGCTCCCACGCCTCTACGTCTGCACCTGTGTATGTCCAGCCCTGAAACCCATAATCAGCTCTACCCATTCGGGGTTGAGCGAGCCTGTCATGCTGGGACCCTGCGCTTGTGCGTTCAGTGGTGGCGAGTTCCGCCTGTGCTGACCCGGGCCGCCGTTGTTCGCCGCGTCGTGCACCAGCGGGGTTGACCACACTCGTCGTTGTAGTCCGTGCTTCGCTGGGTTGGTGCCTCCCGGTGGTTTGTGTCCGTCGCATGCTCTGGGGGTTGGCCAGTCTGGTCTCGGCGTTCCATCCCTGCGGGCACTCTTGCTGCCGCACTGGATGACCCGAGCCAGGCTCCCGGTGGGGTCCTTCTTCCCGTCTGATGCCAGCGGTGTTGGCCACTGCCCCGCCCTGGACATGCCCTTCAGTGAGAGCCTTGATGGTCCCGGGTTCTGACCTCCCGAGTTCGATGGCCGATCCGACACCACTGGCGTTGGGTAGATAGGCGATGCAGTACCACCGTTGTCGGCGGTGGGGGGCACCGACATCGGCAGCGCCGAACACACCCCATTCTGCATCGTACCCGTTGCTGGCCAGCCCTCCGAGTACAACGTCGAGTCCTCGTGTTCTGATGGCGGGCACGTTTTCCAGGATGACGACTGGTGGTCGTAGTTCGCGAACGACTCGTAGCATTTCAAACCAGAGACCCGATCTCTCGTCCTCGAGGCCTTTGCCCTGACCGGCCACGGATAAGCCTTGGCAGGGGAAGCCACCCGCGATGATGTCAACGGGGGCGAGGTTGTGCGCTCCGGCTTCTCGGATGTCGTGAACATCTCGAGCTGTGCTAGGCCAATGCCTTTCGAGTACTTGTCTTGCATATTCATCCCTCTCTACTTGCCAAATTGTGTGCGCGTCCAGGGCGGCCTCAAGCCCAAGCTCGAGACCACCAATACCAGAAAACAAACTACCTATCCTGAGCATGACTCTTCCATCGGAGTCAGGTGGAACAGGGTGCCTTGAAAGAACCAGCCCTGACATTCAGCATGGCGTGCGGGCAAGTAGCCTCCGTGCCTAGCGTGCGAACACTCTTGGTGCCACACGTCCACCCACTGGGCATCTTCGTCAAGCAGGAACGGACCCTTGGCAAAGGGCATCGGGTGGTGAGTGTATGGTATGGCGCGCCCATACCCGTCGTACACACCCTCGATCTTCGTCCCGTCTGGCATCCATGCGACCACCCGAGTCATCCATACGGGAGCACGGTCCAGCGCGTAGTGTCCGATGATGGGCTTGCCACACCCGTTACACAGGCAACTATGAAATCCCATGGTGCCACCCTCCATCCGCTCCTGCCAGCCGGGAGACGCGCCGAATGGCAACGTACAGTCGGACGCCACAGTAGTCATGGTGGCGCTTGATTTCTGCTATCAGCTCTCGTGGTGACCACTCTGGGTTTCTGGCCCAGTATTTACGAACGATGCGGTTCTCCCAGCGCCCTATCGCCTGCTGGCGCCAGAATGCCATCTTGGATACCGGCTTCTCAAACCCCATTGTTCACCTCGAGTCGCCAGTTCTTTCTGGCGTAGCCGCGGGAGTACCATCCGCAGATGACCCCCACCGGGTCGATAAGGCGACCCTCAGTGAATGGAAGAGACATGCCCCGCTGGTCTGGTGGTATGACAGACCAGACTCTCTCCAGATCCCAGTCAATGCGCGCTACCGTAAACACGTCATGTCTGGGATGGCGTAGGAGATATAAGCTTCCGCGCTTGTCTACTATTTGTACCTGTCCCATGTTATGCCTCCATCATGTGGATCTGAATGACCGCATATCGATGCTTCTCTACGAGAGATGTCTGCCGCAGGGCCTGCGCTTCCAACTCCTCATCCACGGTGGCGATGTCTAGCCCATGGCGCGCCAGCCACTCGCCGTACAGTTCGTTGCGCCACTCGGTGTACTCTTCCTCGGTGCGGCGGTATCGCTCCACCAGTAGCTGTGCGCCGTCTGGCGTGAGGTCTCTGCGGTGGTTGGTTGGTGTGGTCCAGTTCCCCACAAAGTCCTCTTCTCCGCACACGTCGTTGTAATCGTAATGGGTGGTGGTCACGTCCCCGTCGTTGTCAACCTGCATGACCTCGGCGTGTGACAACCGGCCGTCGTGGAAGAACACTTCTACATGGTATTCTCCCCCCGGCGTGACGAATCTGAACGTGCCGTCAAGGTCGCTGGAGATGATGGTCAACGATAATCCGTCCCACATCCTGAACCGATCCAGCACATACTCTCTCTCGTAGTTACTCATTCTGCACCTCAAAGTTACCGCAACAGGCCTGCCACGGGCGTGGCATCACCTGCCACGTTTTCCATAATACCCGAGATAAATACTCGTGTCAAATTATTCTGGAATTATGAATGGCGATAAAAACTCGCGATATGGCACGTCTGCCACGGCCCTGTGGCAGGGGTATTCCCCTGGACACGCCAGTTATGGTGGAATCGGCATGCTGCCACGAAAATTTTATCCCTAGTAGAGAAAAATAGGGTAAATGTTAGGTATTGCAACGTTTTAGGAAAATGTACAGAAAGGTTGGAAATCGCGTGGCAGGTGGCAGGTGGCAGAAAACGAGCGCAAAGTGAACCCAGCTTGCGCAGGGCCTGCGCGTCCAGGGTGCATCTGTTTTCATCGCGGCCGGTGCCGCCACATAGGTGCGCGTAGACTCGTGACCTAAGGACCCAGAAGTCACTATCACAGAGTTCCTGTTCAAAAAAAGGGACACTTTTGTGTTGTCCGAGCCGATTCTGTCCCTAGACAACCTCGTGACCTCGTGACCTAAGGACCCAGAGCACTATCACGCCAGTGCTCGAACACGAGCTGGCGTGATTTCCAGGACGGTCGACTCGCATTTCCAGGACGGTCGACTCGCATTTCCAGGACGGTCGACTCGCATTTCCAGGACGCGCGCCACCGAT